>OGWY01000305.1_pt1 | contig 40847 bp, 32 predicted proteins | sample 1576121 | NCBI WGS metagenome assembly OGWY01 (sample SAMEA3541543, study PRJEB24748) | human gut metagenome | biome: human gut; feature: human-associated habitat; material: faeces | place: China | collected 2012 | reverse complement strand
AACTACAAAAAAGATAATGACATACGTATCAGGTATTCTGATTTTTTTCTTCATTTGTTTCCTCCTAAAAAATTATGCTTCGCCTAGAGAAGTAATATATATTCCAAAAAAAAAGACATACCAAGTGGTATGCCTAAATAGCTTAAATTATCTTACTTAAAAATTTTAAATATGAATTAATAAGCGTATTGTTATGGCAGCATCACAACACAAATATATTACAAACATCTTCGCCATCGGCCTTAGGCTCCGTTTTACTAAGAACAGTATACTATAAATTTAGGCAAAGTGTCAATTGTAAAAACTTTGTAAAGTTGTCTTAAAAATTAGTACTAAAGTCTTTTAATTTATTAAAGTTCTTTTACAATAGACAATAGTACTAAAAAAATGTAAAAAAACTATTGTATTTTAATTTTAGATGTGTTATTATTCTTGAAAATAAAAAATAATTTTCAAAAGGGAAGGTGAAGAACTATGAGTAACGAAAGAGGTAATTGGGGATCAAGTGTTGGATTTGTTTTAGCGGCGGCAGGATCAGCTATAGGGCTTGGAAATTTATGGAAGTTTCCTTACTTAGCAGGAAAGAATGGAGGAGGAGCATTTGTAATTGTCTATTTATCTCTAATAGTAATACTAGGTTTTTCTCTTATGTTAGGTGAGATGGCAATAGGTAGAAGAGGAAAGTCTGATGCCTTTGGTTCATATAATAATATTAAAAAAGGTTGGGGATTCATTGGAATCTTTGGAATTTTATGTTGTTTTATTATCTATTCATACTACGTTGTAATCGCTGGATGGATTGTAAAATATATTGGTATGTTTATTAGAGGTGGACTTACAGAGGACCCAGTAACAACATTTGGGAATTTTATCTCTTCTGGAACTTCACCAATTATATATAGCTTTGTTATTGTTGTAGTAACGGCATTAATCGTTTTAAAAGGTGTATCTGGTGGAATTGAAAAAGCAAGTAAAATAATGATGCCAATTCTATTTGTATTTATGTTAATCATAGTTGCAAGATCAGTAACTCTTCCAAATGCAATGGAAGGAATTAAATATTTCCTAAAACCTGATTTCTCACAGATTACTCCTACTGTTGTAATAGCAGCTTTAGGACAGGTTTTCTTCTCACTAAGTTTAGGTATGGGTGCTATGATAACTTATGGTAGTTACCTTCCAAAGGATACTAACCTAGTTAAAAGTGCTCTTTGTATACCTGTGCTAGATACACTAATCGCTTTACTTGCAGGACTTGCTATCCTTCCAGCAGTATTTTCATTTGGACTTGAGCCAACAGCTGGACCAGGATTAATCTTTATAACTTTACCAAAAGTATTTGCATCAATGCCAATGGGTAATCTATTTGGAATTATCTTCTTCGTATTAGTACTGTTTGCAGCTCTTACATCAACTATCTCATTATTAGAGGTTGTTGTATCATTTGTTGTGGATCAGATGAAGTTAGATAGAAAGAAAGCTACAATTTTAGTAAGTGGTTTAATTGCTGCCTTTGCAATTCCAAACTCACACTCTTTTGGACCTTTAGCAGAGTTAAAAGTGTTCTTTGGATTAAACTTCTTTGATTTCTTAGGATACTTAACAGATAATATCTTATTACCAATGGGTGGATTACTTCTTTGTGTATTTGTTGGATTTATCTGGGATAAAGAGGATATTAAAAGAGAGATTACAAATGATGGTGAAGTAGCATTTCCATTATTCTCAGTATGGATGATAGGAGTTAAATACTTAGGTATTCAGCTTTTAGCACTAATTTTACTTCAAGCAGTTGGAGTTGTAGGAAGCGCACTAAGTTTCTCACTAGCAGCTATATTTATGCTTCAAATCTTCTTTGATGTACTTGAAAATAGAAGAAAAGTAAAAACAGCCTAATAATTTTTCCTAAAATATATATTAAAGTGAATTAGTGGAAAGCACAGATTAAACTCTGTGCTTTTTGCTTTTTAAAAATTACAAGGAAAACAAAAAAATATTTGTAGAATAGATTATATAGAGATTTTTTTCTTTTTATAATTTAAATTAAGGAGAGTGTTAAAATGGAAAAAAATATTAAACCAATTGATAAAACATTCATGGTAGGAAAATGGATGCCTTCAGATCAAGAAACATTAGTTGCTTGGATGAAAAAAATTATGGAAAAGGCAGATAAGCAAACTGGACCGCTATTACCTGTTATTGAAAATTTTAAAAATTTTATTGAAACAAATCCAAAAGCTTACATGTTTTTTACTCAAATGTTTGATCAAGTTGCAAAAAGTAAAACAAAATCACCAGCTAATTTGCCTCAAGTTCGTGATTATCAGCATATGTTATCTCTTTTTAATGTAATTATGACTCATTCTCCAGAGTTTGATGAAACTGGACTTGTAGGTTTTCCTTTTAACGCTATCTTAGATTGGTCTATGGCTACAACTGGTGGTTGGGCAGGATTTTTAGATGAAAAGATTAACTCACATCTTAAAACTATTTTAGATGAGTGGGCTATATATCTTTCTTCACCAGAAAGTGCTCATGTTTTAAATGATGATCCTAAAACAGGTTGGTTTGGAGAAGATGCTAAAAAAGCAATGCCAACATTTGTTGATGACTTCATTTGTGATCCAAATTTACCTCACCATGGTTTCACATCATGGGATGACTTTTTCACACGTCGTTTCAGAGAGGGAGTTAGACCGATTGCTATGCCTGAAGATGATTCTATTGTTGTAAATGCTTGTGAGTCTGCTCCATACAGAGTAGTTAATAATGTTCAACTATATGATAAGTTTTGGATAAAGGCACAACCTTATGCATTAAAATTTATGTTAGATAACGATCCGTTGACTGAAAACTTTGTTGGTGGAACTGTTTATCAAGCATTTTTAAGTGCTCTTAGCTACCATCGTTGGCATGCACCAATTTCTGGAAAAGTTGTAAAAACAAAAGTTATTGATGGAACATATTATTCTCAAGCACTTAGTGTAGGACTTGATCCAGCAGGACCAAATGAATCACAAGGTTATATCTGTGAAGTTGCAACACGTGCTCTAATTTTTATTGAAGCGGATAATCCAGATATAGGTTTATTCTGTTTTATGGCTGTTGGAATGGCTGAAGTTTCAACATGTGACGTACGTGTTTTTGAAGGACAACATATTACAAAAGGTCAAGAGTTAGGAATGTTCCACTTTGGTGGATCAACTCATTGTCTATTCTTTGGACCTCAAGTTGAGGTAGAGTTTAATTTACATAATCAAACTCCAGGACTTGATAGTTCAAATATTCCTGTAAATGCTCATTTAGCAACTGTAAAAAGAAAAAATAAATAAATTAGTAAATAAATATACATATCAGAAAAACTAGGAGTGCAAATTCTCCTAGTTTTTTATTTTATTATTACCCTTCAAAAATGTTATAATAAAGACATAAAATTGTGAAGGAGGAGAGAGTGAGAAAGCTACTATTTTTACTAAAAATTTTAATAACTTTAATAGTCTTACTAGAGACTCTCTATGGTAGGGAGATTAACCCACTAAAGACCTTTACATATGATATTGTAATTTCAAACTATGAAAATAGTCCGAAAAGAGATATTCAGATAGTGAATGATTTAACAAAAATTAGAGGACAGTTAGCCAATAATGGTGAAGGTTTTTTAGATGTTGAAGGAGAGGTGTTTACTTCTTGGGAGATATATAAAAATGGTAAAAAAATTAGTACAGGAGATAAAGACCTTCTAGATGATAAGATTGTAGAGTTGCTTCCAGAGGAGAGTATAAAATATGAGATTATAGTTACACCAAATCCAAGACTTTTACCTCAAGAGATAAAAAATATAGTTACAATTTATGAGGATAATCAACTTTTAGAAAAAAGAACATATAAAGGGGAAGTTTTAGGTTCAAAACCTAGAGTAAAAAGAGAGGTAGATTTAAAAACTTACTCTCCTGGAGACTACATAAAGTATAAAATAGTAGTTGAACCTGATGGGCCAGGATATTTGAATAACTTCAAGTTAGATGAGAGTATAGATAAAATTTTAGTGCCTACTTTAAATGGAAAAAAAGAGCTACTACTTTCAAATATAGAGGTTAAAAGTAATAGAGAAAATGTTCAAAATGAGATGGATATCCCTTTTGGAGAGAGTTTAATCTACGAGATTAAAGGTAAAATAAATGAGAATATTTTAGGTGATATTGAATATAAAGGTTTAGTTACTAAAAGTGAGCCGTATAAATTAGATGTAAAGTTTTTAAATAGTGAAAAATACTCTCCTGGAAAAGAGTATATATATGAGATAGAGATAAAAAATAGTGGAAAAGGAAATGGTAGTAATATTCCTTTGGAGTTTTTAGTGGATAAAAGTGAAGCAGTAAACTGGAAGGGAGAAGTTATTAAAGCTTTTCCTAAAAATGAGACTAGTTTAAAAGAGGTAGTAGCTTTAGGAAAGGGCAAAAAAATTATAAAAAAATACAGTGTGTATGTAGATGATTTTAGTGTTAGTGATATAGAATCAAAAATATTGATTGATAGTCATACGGTCAATAATAAAATTTCATCACATAGTTCAGAGCCTAAGATAACCTACCAAGTAGAGAACTATTTGGATAAAAGTGGAAATAAAAAACTAAAGGGATATACATCAGAAGGTTATATAGAATATCTATTTAAAGTTGAAAATATAGGTCTTGGAATTTTAAATAACTATAGATTTAATAGTAATATAGATTATTTAAAAACAAAATCTATAAATGGAAAAGAGATTTTAGCTTTTTCATCTAGTGATAAAAAAATATCTCGAGAAAAGGGATTAATAGTAGATGAAACTTCAGAAGGAGAGGATGTTTTAAATATCTTGCCAGGAGGTTTTATAGAGTACAAAGTAAGAGGAAAAATATCTAAAGAAGCAGTGGGAAATATTATTAAGGATAAGACTATTGCAAAGATGGAAAAAAGTGATGTAGTTCATAGTTTAAAAGTTTCAAAAGAGAGTTATAAAGCTGGTGAAGAGATTAGTTATACTATCACATTGAAAAATAAAGGTTATGGAACTGCATATGAACAAAAATACAGATTAAATGTAGATGAAGCATTAGTTTCAGCTTCTGGAGTTGAAAATAAAAAAGTAAATGCCTTTAAGAATGACTCACCAATTGAGAAGACTCCAGTTATATATCCAGGGCAGGAGATAAAATATAGTTTTAAAGGAATCACTAAAAATAGTATTTTTGATAGTATACATATGAAGTCTATTTATGGTGAAGATATAAAAGAGAGTGAAGTTAAGTCACTGCCTGGAAAGCTAGAGTTTTCAAGTAGTTTAAAGAGTGTAAATGGAAAAATAGTAACTAGTGGAGTGAAATATAAACCAGGTGATATGGTAACTTATGAGGCTACTTTAAAAAACATAGGAGAGGGATTTTTAGATAATCTAAGTGTTGAAAGTAATCTTGATGAGATAAAAGCTTTAGTAGCTGGATCAGATGTTAAAGAGAAAGTTTTAGAGGGAATAAATATAAGTGTAAAAAGTAGTGATCCAAGAACAGTAATAACATCTAAGATGGGAGATACAGGAAGTTACATAAAAAAGAATGTAGATTTTGCTCCTAAAAGTAGTATAACTTTTGAGATAACAGGGATAGTTTCAGACAAAGCTATTGGAACCTTAAGTGGGATGAGTTTTGTTGTCAATGGAATGGGTAAAACTACCGATGAACTAGGGAGTGTTGGAGGTTCTATAAGTGGAGAAAAGACTCTTTTAGAACCTGAAAATGGTATATATAAACCAGGAGATAAACTTAAATACATGCTTACTATCAAAAATAAAGGTGATGGATATGGTCGTTCTATTCCTATAGAGGACATACTTTCTGAAGTTACAACTGAGAAAGAGGGGAAGCGTTATGGAAGAGCTTTCTCCAATTGGAAGGTAACGTATTTAGGGGCTAAGGATGAATCGAGTAGATTTAAAAAGCATACATATTTAAAAAATGAGATATCAGGAAGAGAGGATTTAAATACAAAGGTTGATATAGGACCTGGAGTAACTATAGAGTTTTTAGTTGAAGCTGATATAGATAGTAGTGCTATTGGAGTTATTGAAAGTAAAGCTAAAATAGCTGGTGGAACAAATGATGATCAAACAATCTATTTAAAACCACTATCTGAGTATTCAGAAGATGAGAAGGTTGAGCAGGGAGTTAGAGTTCGTTTAAGTTCTACAAAGAGTGAGATAAAACTTGGAGAGGTTGTAGGATTTACTGTTAATGTGGAAAATTTAGATAAAGAGAGTTACGAAAATCTAAGTTTAAAAAATACCACTCCAAAAGGTTTTAGATATTTAGATGAGGAGTTTCAAAAATTTAGTTTAAAACCAGGGGAAAAATATAGTAAAACTTTCTATATGAAAGCAACTGTTGGAGCTAATATGGGAAAAAATATTTTCCAAAGTTATGTAGCCAATAGAAATAGTAAGATATCAAATATAGGTGAAACAAGTGTTGATGTAAAGGGAGATTCTCTTTTAAATACAGCTACTATAATAGGTAAAGTAATAGATGAGGCAACGGATAAGGGAATACCTTATGCAGTTGTTTATACTCCAAGTGGAGTTGTGGTTCAAGCTGACGAGTTTGGTAGATTCCATCTTCCAGATCAGTGGGTAGATAAAGCTTTTGGTGAAAATTTTACAGTAAAACTTGATGAAAGTAGTTTGCCAAAGGGAAGTGTAATAAAAAGTGAAAACCCTCTTGTAAAAAGAATAACTCCATACTCTTTAACAAAGTTTAACTTTATAGTTCAAAAAGGAGAGAAGGAACCTGAAAAGAATTATACATATATGGGAACAGGATTAGTGGATGCATATATAGGAAAAGATAGTGATAAACCGAGGGCTACATATTTTGGTAAGGGTAGCTATGGAGACTATAAGTTAACACTACATTTTGATACTAAGGATAAAAAAAATCAGACACTTTTAGAAAGAGTTACAGATGATGACTATGTTTATTATCCAACGTATGGAGATGACTCTAAAATTAGAAAAGAGGTAAATACAAATGGAAAACTTTATCTAAAGTTAGAGCATAAAAAATCATACCTAATGTGGGGTAACTATGAAACTGGTTTTGTAGGAACAAAGTTTATGGATTATAACAAAGAGTTATATGGATTTAAAGGTGAGTACAAAGAGGAAGATATAAATGTAAAAGTCTTTATGAGTACTCCAAATACTATGTATGGTCATGATGAGTTTTTAGGAACTGGTGGAAGTTTATACTTTCTAAAAAATGGTGAAGTACTAAAAGGTAGCCAAAAAGTTTGGATAAAAATTGTTGATGCAGATACCTATGTTGTTGAAAAAGTAATCTACTTACAAGAGGGAAGAGACTATGAGATTGACCCTTTTATAGGAAGAGTTATACTTACAACACCTTTAAGTGGTGGAAGCTCTACAGATTACTATGCATACTTAGTGGTTGATTATAGCTATCTTCCTAAGGATGGAGAGGTTGTAGATTCATCAAATTACGGTGTAAAAACTGTAAAAGATATAAATGAAAATCTAAGTGTAGGAGTAACTGCTGTCCATGAAAGTCGTGGGAAAACAGACTACGATTTAAAGGGTGTAGAGGTTAAGTTAAAAGATGAAAAAGGAAACTATATAAAAGGTGAGTTTAGTACTAGTTCTGGAGTTTCAAATATAAGTAACTATTTGTCTTTTGATGGAGGATTAACTTTCCAAGAGGTAGATAGAGATGATAGTAAAATATCTGGAAATGCCTACAGAATTACAGGAGCTTTAAAACTTTTAGAAGAGGCTGAATTGAAAGCTTGGTACGAAAGAAAAGAGCGTGGATACTCTTTTGCTTCAGATTTAGACGATAGATTTTTAGAAACTTTTGGAAGTGAATTAAAATATAGTCACTCTGAAAATCTAAAAAGCTATTTAAAATTTCAATATGTAGATCAGATGAAGTGGGGAGAGAAAAGAGAAACAGGAACAGTAACTAGTGCTAAGCTGGAGTATATTTTAAATGAAAGTACAAAACTATATAGTGAGATAAAAGCTGGACTTAGTAATGCACTGTCTTTAGGAGCTGAAAAAAGAATAAACGATAGATTAAAAGTTAATGGTAGAACCTCTTTTGGAGATTCAGGAAACTATTTTGAGCTTGGAGGAGATTATCAACTTTTCGATAACTATAATATCTATTCAGGGTATAGTTCAGATGGAGAGATATCTAGAGATAGATATACTGTTGGTCAAAGAGCTAGAGTTGGAGAGAGAACTAGTATCTACCAAGAGAATCAGTTTGTAAAAGAGAGAGGTAAAAATGCTACTCTTCAAGGGTATGGTATAGATTACGATTTGAGAAGAGGAGTAACTTTAGGTGGATCGATTCAACATGGTGAGTTAATTTTACCAAATGATGAGAGAAGTCGTAGAAGAGGAGGTTCCCTATATTTAAGAGCTGAATTAGAGAGTTTAACTTTAAGAAACAGAGTTGAATATAGAGAAGACAAAGGTTCAGAAGATATAGAGCAGTATTTAACAACAAACTCTTTTACGTATAGATATAACAAAGAGTACACTTTTGCAGGGAAAGTCAATTATTCATTTACAGATGATAGTTTTAAAACTAGTTATTTAGAGAGTAGTATGGGGCTTGCTTATAGACCTATAGACAATGATAGGTTAAACTATCTATCTAGATATACAGTGATATTGGATAAGGATAGTAAAACTAATAAGGATTTTAGTGCTCATATAGGGGAGTTTGAAACAATCTACTCCTTTACAAGATCTCTTGATATATCTATGAAAAATGGGTATAGACGTGAGAAAAATCAGTATTTAAATGATCTTTATATGTTAGGGTTTAAGGCTAATTATAGTGTAATGAATAGTTGGGAAGTTTTTGGACAGTATCAGTGGTTAGTAGACCGTGCTAATGAAGACGTTCTAAGTGGAGCTATCTTTGGAGTTTATAAAAATATAGATAGAAACATGAAGCTAGGAGGTGGATATAACTTCTCTGGATTCAAGGACTCTTTGGGAGAACAGGACTATAAAACTACAGGATGGTTTTTAAATATAATTGGGACTATGTAAAAATTATAGTAAAATTCACGAAATATCGTTAATATTTGAAAAATTCACGAAAAACTGATAATATATATATGAGGTGATTTTTATGAATTTTAAAGATTATTTAAAAGAAAAAGGAATTTCTTTATTGAAACTATCCAAAGATACAGGGATTCCATACTCTACTTTAGTTAGTGGAATTGAAAAGCCAGAGAGTATGAGAGTTGAAAATTTATATAAAATATCACAGTATTTAGATAAAACTTTAGATGAAGTTTTTAAAATTTTAAATGATAAAGAGGAAAAGACTTTAGCAGGTATACTAAAAGAGCAAAAAAATATGAAGCTAAAGGGAAATATATATCACTATACTCAAATAAAGTTTGCATATAATACCAATAGAATTGAGGGAAGTAAACTAAGTGAAGATGAAACTAGATTTATTTTTGAAACAAATACCCTTATTTCAAAAGATGAGACACAGAATGTGGATGACATTGTAGAGACCGCAAATCACTTTTATCTTTTTGATTATATGCTTGATAAAGTAGATGTTGTTTTGAGTCAAGATTTAATAAAAGAGTATCATAAAATACTGAAGAGTGGAACTGAGGACTCTAGAAAAGGTCGGTTTAAAGTAGGAGAGTATAAATCTTTACCAAATGAGGTTGGTGGAAAGGAAACTGCGAAACCAAAAGATGTTGAAAAAGAGATAAAAAAACTTTTATTATGGTATAGTTCTTTAGAAACTGTAACATTTAAAGATATAGTGGAATTTCACTATAGATTTGAAAAAATTCACCCTTTTCAAGATGGAAATGGAAGAGTTGGAAGAGCTTTAATGTTTAAAGAGTGTTTAAAGAATAATATTGTTCCCTTTATTATAGAGGATAGTTTTAAAGCTTTTTACTATAGAGGGCTTTCAAACTATGAAGAGGAGAAAGAATTTCTAGAAGAGACTTGTTTAGCTATGCAAGATAATTATAAAGAAATTATAAAAAAATTTTTAAATTAAAAAAGAGAGATTTCGGGGAAGGGGCCGAAATCTCTCTTCTTTTGTTTATCTGAATTTATTGAAAAGCCATAAAACTACAATGGCTCCAAAAGCTGCAGTAAAGATACTACCAATATTTAATCCATGAACAGAACCAATACCGATAATACTACCTAAAAATCCTCCAACGAAGGCTCCAACAATACCAAGTATCATAGTGGCAATTATTCCTCCACCTTGATCACCAGGCATGATGAACTTAGCTAGAGCACCAGCTAAAATACCAAGGATGATCCATGTTAAAATTCCCATTTTACAACCTCCTATTTAAATAATTTTATTTTCTAATCATTTATTCTGAGATACTTTAGAATTTCTTTTTTTTATTTTAAAAAATAAATAACCATTGAGAAAGGGCAATTGTGATACAATAAAAAGGGTTTAAATGGGTTTAAAATGAAAAGTAGAAATTAAGGGAGAATGCATGAAAAGAACAACGGGATTATTATTTTTACTATCACAACTGGTTTTAGCGCAGGAGTATTGGAATGGAATTCCATATCCTATGAATCGTTGGGGTATATCAGGTTTAGGAGTGAGTCAAACAGAGGCGGGAAAAATAAGTAATATTGATATAAATATAAAAAAAATTCCCATTGGAAATCTTAATTTGGATTTAGAAATTGTAAATCCAGAATCTATCGAAGTTAAAGCTAAAGTTAAGGGAGTTAAGGTTGATTACTTTGTATTACCATTTTTATCTATTTATGGAATCTATGGACAGCTAGAAGCAGATGTAGATATGAGAGCTGGAAATCCTAAAATAGGAATGCCAGGATTTGGAAATGGAATTATATTAGAAAAAATAAAATTAAACGGGAAGTTTAAAACAGAGGGAGATATTTATGGTATAGGAGGTATTTTAGCTGGAGAATATAGAAATATTTTTGGAATGGTTCAGTATACTTATAGTGAGATTCATATGAAAGATGGATTGGCTAAGAAAAAAGCTGAAATGGCCAATGCCAGATTAGGTTATAGCTTTAAACCAAAAGATACATTTATAACTAATATAACACCATATTTTGGAGGAGCTTATCAGCTTATGGGAACACAAGTTAAGGCTGGAATTGGAGATTTAAATGCAACTATAGATTTAGAATTAGATGAAATATCTCCAGCAGCAGGGGTATTTATTCAGCTGAGAAATAATATAACTCTAATGGTAGAAACTACGTGGGGAACTAGAGATTCCATTGCCATAGATTTAGGATATAGATTTTAATAGAAAAAAGATTTAATAGCAAGCTCTAGTATAAACTGTCAAAGGATGGTGATAAAATGCTAGGGCTTGTTTGTATGTTAGATGGAAAAGGTATGAAAAAGGGTGTTAATGCACTTAAAAATTTTAACTTGGAAAAAGTTAAAGAAGCGGCACTATTTAATTTAGATTACACTTTAGAGTGTATAAAGTTTTGCTTAAAAAATAACTATATCTATAGAGTTTCATCATCTGTAATACCATATCCTGATCTCTGGAATTGGAGAGAGGACAGAGACATTTTAGAAAAACTAAAACTCATAAAAGAGTATAGTTCTAAAATAAGGCTCATAATTCATCCAGATCAATTTGTAGTTTTAAATAGTGATAGTGAAAAAGTTATAGAAAACTCTTTGAAAATATTAGAAAGCCAAGTACAGTTTGCAAAACTTGCAGGGATAAGTGAGTTAGTTCTTCATATAGGAAAAAAAGATGGGATAGAAAAGTTTATAGAAACATATAAAAAATTAGATAGTTATACAAAGAGCATATTAGTTTTAGAAAACTGTCACTATTATAAAGCAAATGAAGTGTTGGAACTATGTGAAAAAATAGATGTACCAATGGTTTTAGATGTACATCATGCAAGAGTCACAAAGGATGAGAGTTACGATTTAGAAAAAATAAAAAAAACATGGAGAGATAGAAAGCCTTTAGCTCATATATCTAGTGGAAAAGACTCGGTAGATGATAAATCTCATAGTGATTATATCTCAGAGGAGGATATAAAAAAATATATCTGGCTTTTTAAAGAGTTTGATGTGGAGATAGAAGCTAAGAAAAAAGAGAAGGCATTGAAAAAAGCTGCAGATACAATAGGTGTATAAAATAGAAAAGAGATTAAAGCCTGGTCAGAAACCTTAATCTCTTTTCTTTTATTTTAAATTAGTTTAACAGGGCAAATTTTATATTCTGGAGTTTTAGAAATAGGCTCTAAAAACTCGCTACCAGTAAGTTCATTAACCAATGCACTAGAGAAATGGAATGGTACAAAAACTACACCATCTTTAACTCCATCACGCTCTTTTATTTTTAAAGTAATCTCTCCACGACGAGATTTTATAGTTATAACATCACCATCTTTTTTAGAAATTTTTTCTAAAAGATTGGAGTTCATCTCAGCGTAAGGTTCAGGACACTTTTCATTTAATCCCTCAACTCTACCACTCATAGATCTAGTATGATATTGATAAAGAACCCTTCCTGTTGAAAGATAGTAAGGATACTCATCGTTTATAACCTCTATAGAATTAACTAATTCCACAGGGATAAGTGAAAACTTTTTCTTTAAATTTGAAAGATCCTGGTATAAAAATTCAGTTCCTTTTCCATCAATAAGAGGCCATTGAACACCCTCCTCTTCTAAAATAGAATAGTTAAATCCATTATAAAGAGGTGTAACTTCACAAAGTTCATTAAAGATAGTTTCAGGAGTTCGATTTACTTGTTTATATCCCATTCTATCCATAAGTTCTAAAATTATATCTAAGTCCATTTTAACCTCACCTGGAGGTATAACAACTTGTCTAACTCTTTGAATTCTTCTACCAGTATTAGTAAAAGTTCCAACTTTTTCAGCAAAACATGTAGCTGGTAAAACAATATCAGCCATTGCTGCTGTCTCTGTTAAAAATATATCTTGAACTACAAAGAGATCTAAGTTTTTAAGAGCACTTCTAACATGTTTTAAGTTAGGGTCAGTCATAAGTGGATTTTCACCCATGACATATAAAAACTTCATCTCATTTTTAGCTATTTTATCTATCATCTCTACAACAGTTACTCCAGCAAAAGGTGAAAGATGTTCTACATTCCAGAATTTTTCCATCTTCTCTTTAGCTTTTGGATCATCAACTTTTTGATATCCTGAATATATCTCTGGGAATGCTCCCATATCACAAGCTCCTTGAGCATTGTTTTGTCCTCTTAAAGGATTTACTCCACCTCTTTCTTTTCCAACGTTACCACAGATTAAAGCTAGATTTGAAAGAGCAGTTACATTATCAGAACCGTTTATGTGTTGAGTATTTCCCATTCCCAAATATGTTGTAGCCACATCACTAGAATATATTCGAGCAGCTTTAACAATATCCTCTTTTAAAACTCCACAAATCTTCTCAGCATACTCAGGAGTGTAGTCTTTTACACTCTCTTTAAGTGCTTCAAAACCTTCAGTATTGTCGTCTATATACTCTTTATTATAAAGATTTTCTGAAATAATAACATTGACCATAGCATTAATTAAAGCTATATCAGTTCCAGGATTTATCTTTAAAAATATATCTGCAATTTCAGAAAGATCGATATCTCTAATATCTATAACTATAAGTTTAGCACCATTTTGTACAGAGTGCTTAACCTTAGCTCCTAAAACAGGGTGAGTTTCTCTTAAATTTTCACCACTAATTAAAACAACTTTAGATTCAAAACCTTCATGAACACTGTTAGACATAGCTCCATAACCTAAAGTTTTTCCTAGAGCTGCAGAGGATGAACTATGACAAAGTCTTGAACAGTGATCTATGTTATTAGTTTTCATAACTCCTCTAAAGAATTTCTGGAATAGGTAGTTCTCTTCATTTGTACATTTTCCAGATGAGAAAGCTCCAATAGCTTCACCACCATATATATTTTTAGTTTCTTCTAACTTTTTAGCTATTAAAGAAAGTGCCTCATCCCAAGTAGCTTTTCTAAAAACACCATTCTCTTTAATAAGAGGATGAGTTAAACGATCAGGATGATTAACATATGAAAATCCAAATTTTCCTTTTACACAAAGTAGACCAACATTTGGTTTAACTAAGATAGGATGAGATTCAACTATAACATTATCTTTAACTTCAAAGTTAATTTGGCATCCTACACCGCAGTAACCACAAGTTGTTTTAACTGTTTTAGTTTCCCAGTGTCTAAACTGATGTTTATACTTTGGAAGAAGTCCTGCAGTTGGGCAAAAGCTTACGCAGTTCCCACAAGAAACGCAAGTTGAACTATTGATATTGTCCGCTTTATTAGCCCAAGTATGAATTTTTCCATCTGTAGTTTTAAGTTTTAAAGCGTGGTTACATTGAAGATTTCTACAAATTTGAGCACACTTTCCACACCCAATACATTTATTGGGATCTATTATAAAAAATGGATTTGAATCATCTATTGGAAGTAGATTTAAACTATTAGGAATAGTTTTATCAACTCCATATTTATAGCAATATTCTTGAAGTTTACACTGCCCAGATTTTTGGCAAACAAGACAGTTAACATGATGATTATCTATATATTTTTGAAGTAGTTTCTTTCGATTATCAATAACTTCAGGGGCTTTGGTATCTATAACCATACCTTCAGTAGGGAGAGTTTTACAACTCTTTGTAACAGTTCCATCAATTGAAACAGCACACATTCCACAAATCCCAAGTTTTTCTTCAGATCGGTTATCTCTACAGAAAGTTGGAATCTCCAATTCTAGAGATTGTAAAGTCTCTAAAAGAGAGAGTTTTTCATTAACTGAATAATTTTTCCCATCAATAGTTATATTTACCATGTAACCCCCTTATTTTATCTTCCTCTAAATTTTATAAATAGGAACAGAACAACAAAAGCACCAATTACAGATAAAAAGATACTTCCAAGATTAAGACCACTAACAGATCCTATTCCAAGAAGACTACCTATAAATCCACCTACTAAAGCTCCTACAATTCCAAGAACTGTAGTTGCAATAAGCCCAGCTGTATATACCTCTGGCATCATAAGTCTAGCTAATGCTCCAGATAAAAGTCCTAAAATAATCCATGAAAATAATCCCATAGAACAAACCTCCCATAAATACGTTTTCGTCATTATTATATTCGTGAAAAATTAAAAATTTCTTTTTAAAAAAATTTAGAATAGATAAAAAATCAAAAGGTAAAATAAAAAAATTTAGTATAATGAATATAAATAAAAAGATTAGGGGGTAAGTGGTGAGGTCTATTTTTCTATGTTTTATTTTAACTTTTCAACTTTTAAGTGGTTTTGAAAAAAATGAAAATAAAATATTTATAGGAAAAAGATATCCACTAAACCTAAAACTAGATTCAGGTTGGACTATGAGTTATATAAAGATGGATAGTAATTTAAAAAGTAATTTTAAAACTCCCCAAATGAAGACAGATCCTAAAGTAAATATAGCATATTTAAAATATAGTGAGGATCTCATAGGTTTTAACTGTGAAAATTTAGATGATTCTTTAAATTCAAATCTGAAAAACCATTTTTTTGGTGGAATGGGGAAAGTGTCTAAAAAAATAAACCTTGATTCAATATATTTTGAACCCATGGGAAAAATACAGTCTATGGCTGTATTTCAAAGAAGTATCAACGAAAATTATGGAAATTATAATGTAAGTTTAGATAATTTAAATGGGGTTTTAAATACACTGTATTTAGGAATGGGAGTTGGAAAACAATATTTTCAAGAGAGTAATATTGTTGATTTTTCTATGAGTGCTGGAGTGAAACAAGAATTAAATCGAATAGATGAAGAGGTTAAATATAAAGTAAGGGTTTTAGAACAAGAGGAAGATAGTAATTTAAAAGATAAAAATAGTTTTTCGAAAGAGTTAGGCCTTAATGGGGCTATTGGAAATCAAGCTACTGGAGTATCTTTTTACACAGGATATAAATATTTTTTTTCAGAAAATGAGTCATGGAAAGTAACAGCTGGAGTTAGTTATATATTTTAAAAAAGTAGCCTTCTAAATTTAGAAGGCTACTACTTTATCTCTACCAATTTTTTTAGCAGTGTATAAGTTTGTATCAGCTTTAGAAACAGCTGAGTAAAAAGAGTCTCTATCTTCAATATCAGTATAGATAACACCGAATGAAGCAGTAATTTTATAGTCATCAATAATATCTAACTCTCTAATTAATCTTTGAAGAATATCAACTTTGATTAAAAGTTTTTCCTTATCAGTATCTTTAAAGATAATTAAAAACTCTTCACCACCCCATCTAAAAGCGTCAGCACTTCCAACAGAAACTAGTTTTATACAGTTACTAACTGCTCTAAGAACGTGGTCACCTTTATCATGCCCAAAAGTATCATTTATATTTTTAAAATGATCAATGTCAAGTAAAACAACACCGCAACTATTAATAGGGAAAACCATCTCCTCCTGTAAAAAATATCTATTATAAAGGGATGTTAATGGCTCTCTTAAAAGTAGTTCACTTTTAATTTTATTTATCATTTTTAAAGAGTGTAACTCTTTTTTTAGTTTCTCTTTTTTATTTATATAAAAAACTAAAAAGAAAATAAAACCTATTAAGAAAAACTCTTTTGCTTTAATCAGCTGAAATAGAGTCTCTTTTTCAACTAAGATTTTATAATTTGTTTTTTCTAAAGGAAAAGTATAATAATCTTGAGTATTTATTATTTTTAAAGAGTGATTTTCATCTGTTGAATAAACAACTTGATTTTCACCATCAATTATAGTGGCATTTAACCCTAAAATAGTTTTTAATCTATTAGTATTTGTAGCAAAAAAATCTTTATTAAAATCAAAATACCAAAGAGCATAAAGTCTTTGAGAATTATTGAAATACTCATATTCAGGAAATATAATAGTAAACATCTCCTTGTTATAAGTTTTATCAGTATAAAGATTATAAAGAGCAAATTCAGTATTATTTCTAGAAATACTTCTCTTATCTTGAAAAACATCGATGCTTAAAGATCCTGTTTGTAATATTCTAATCCATTTTTGACTAAAGTCATCAGTATAAATAACTTTTCTATCATTTTTTAAAGAACGGATATTATTGTAAACAATAAAAAGAAGAGAGTTATTAAATTTTGAGTTTAAGTTTTCTTTAGCTTCTTTTAAATTATAAAAGTTAAACTGGTTGGGATGCGAGGTAATATTTTTAAAATAAACCCCACTTCCATCAATATCAAAGTATGTTATGTTTTCATTAACCGTATAATTTACAAAAGGTAAACTTTTTTTAGTAGCATTTAAAAAATCAATCTCATTTTTTAATATCTGTATATCCTTATTAAAACGAATATTAAAGTTATCAACAGATGAATTAATACTATTAAATAAATTATTTTTGTTAATAAATGTTGATATAAAAAATAGACCAATTAATAAAAGATAGATTAATTTATAAATCATATTTTTTAACCTCCATAGTAAATTCATCTTTTGAAATAGGTTTGCTAAAATAGTAACCTTGAACATAATCAACTTTTAAAAATTTTAAAAACTCTAGTTGTTTCTTTGTTTCAACACCTTCAGAAACAATTTTGAAGTTCAAATCCTTTATTAGGGAAGTTAAATTTTTATAAACAATCTCCCCTTTTGATTTATTAACTTCAAGAGAATCTAAAAGAGATTTATCAAACTTAACAATATCTATTGGTAAAAGTGGTAAAAGTCCAGCAGTAGAGTGTCCAGCAGTGAAATCATCTAGTGATATTTGAATACCTAAATTTTTAAGTGCTTTTAATTTAGTTATCAGATCTTTCATATCTAAAACAAAGATAGATTCAGTTATTTCAATCTCAATGTATTTACCTGAAACTTTAAAATAGCTAAGTAATCCAGAGATTATAGTTATTAAGTCATCTCTTTTAAAAGTTTTCATAGAGAGATTAAATGAAATTTTAAAATCATTTAAACAAACTCCACTATCAAGGAGCTCTTTAATAAAAACAATAGACTCTTTAGCAATTTTATAATCAACTTTATGTATAAAATTATATTTTTCAGCTATTGGAATAAACTCAAAAGGACCAATAGGACCAAGTTCTAAAGAGTTATATCTAGCAAGAGCTTCAGCTCCAATAATTTTATTAGTTTTGAGACAGTATTTAGGTTGAAACATAGGATAGATACCACTGATATCCTCTTTTAGTAGAGAAAGTATAGAAGATTCTCTATCCATTTTTTCAATAAACTTTTTATCTGCAATTTTGTAGAATATACTTTTTTCTTTTTTAGTTTCAAGCATAGCTAAATCAGAGTACTTAAAGCTAGTAGCCAATGAAATATCAGAGGTTTTATGGCTTACTCCCAAATTAAAAGTAATATTGTATTTTAGAAGTGTAGGACAAAACTCTTTATATCTTTTTAATTTATTAATTATAGTCTCAGAGTTTTCAAATGAAAAGCCATAAAATTCATCACCAGATATTCTAAAAATATATGAATCTATAAAACTGTTTTTTAAGAAGTTAGCAAACTCTTTTAAAATAGTGTCACCAAACTCATGACCTAAAGAGTCATTTATATTTTTAAAGCTATTTAAATCAATAACAAAAGTAGAGCCTGTTAATGAGTTTTGTTCACTACAAAACTTATCAAAAATAAATCTATTTGGTAAATTAGTCAATGAATCTTTTAATAAACTTTTTTTATTTAAACGCTCTTTATACAGATAAATTAAAGAGGTTAAAATTATAAAAATAAAGAATATAGAGAAGAGAATAAGCATTTGTCTAATCTCTTTATCTCTTAGGTATATAGTTTTATTTTCAAGATCACGTTCTAACTCAGAAACACTAGTTAAACTTTTTAAATCAATAGAGTGCTTAAAAGCTTTATTTATAATATTCCTTAAAGTTACATTATCCTTATTAAACATAAGGTTAACAGGAATATTTTCAAAGGGAATAATGTGATACTTATTAGAATCAAAGTCCTCTTTATTAGTTACAAGAAGATTTCCAATTTCACCTTTATTTAAAGCTTTAATCATAGAGTCTAAATTATCAAAAACAACAATGTTACTATCAACATCATATCTTCTAGCAAGATGTTCCTCTACATTATCTCTTAAAACTCCAATAGTTCTGCTAGATGATGGTCCAGTATCCAAAGTAATAATGTAAGTTCCGATTTCATAAATTTTTTCTGAAAAAATAAACTCTTTACTACGATGCTCAGTTTTAGAAAGTACCATTGTATCAAATTCATTATTTTTAAGATTATCAGATGTTTTATTAGTGTCATCTGTGACGTCAATAAAATTTATATTAAGATTATTTTTTAAAACTTTAAAAAGATTAGGAGCAAGTCCTTTATATGTATTATCAACTTGAGATTTATATGATACAAGAGAGTTCGTTCTATTTTCATAAGCAATTCTAATAGGAGGTAGAGTTTTTAAATACTCCCTTTCTTTTGAAGTTAAAGAGGTATAAAAATTATTATAAGATATAGAACGACTTAAATCGTTAAATTCATTTAAAAAGATCTCTCTGTACTTTAGTTTTAAAGCATCATTAATAAATGGAATCAAGGTTGAGAACTTATGAGATAAACCAAAAGTTACTCCAGAGGAGTGTCCAATTTTTATTCCATAATTGGGCTTATACAAAACTGGATTAGTTGTTAAAATAAGTTTATCATCATAGTTTGCTAGATTTTCTACAGGTATTGTATAAGCAAATAAACCGTTATTATCAAGGATAGCTTTAAAAATATTTGTGTATGACATTAAGTATGGTGTGTAAACAATTCTATTATTTAAATCCTCTAAAGAGTTTATAGGTGTATTTTGAGATATAACAAAAAGTTCTTCAGAGAAGATACTATCACTAAAATCAAGAATTTTATTATAATAATGGTTTTTAGGTATTAATGCTACTCCATCAATAGTTGCACTTTTAAAATCATTTTCCAAATCTTTATACGATACTGTTTTAAAAACTACGTCTAGCTGCATATAATCTTTTAAAAAGTTCATAGCAGTACCATTTAAAGATTGAACATCAGGATAGCTTAAATTATAAAAAGGTTCATCAATTAAGCCAATGATAATTTTCTGTTTCTGTAGTTTCTGAAACTCCTCTTTTTCTTTAAGGTTTTCTGGTGTGTAAACTTCACTAAAAGCAAAGTTAAAGAACACAAAAAAAACAAGGGCAAAAAATCGGTAAATCATTTAACATCTCCTTCATTTATATCTTGATATATAATCATGTTTTTTCCAGAGCCTTTAGCTTTATAAAGTCTTTTATCACACTCAGCATATGTGTTTTTCGTAGCCTTGGAAAAACCGCCACTTATAGTAACCGTAATTGGGTGTTTCCAGTGGATATTCTCCACACTTTTTCTAATGTATTCACAACTTTCCATAGCAAAATTTTCGTTAAAGTGTGTAAATAAAATAGTAAACTCCTCTCCACCAACTCTATATATTGAAATCTCTTTATTTTCAATGGTTTTAAGAATTTTACCAATAGTTGATAACACTTCGTCTCCGAATTCATGTCCATAAGTATCATTTATTTTTTTAAAATTATCTATATCAAAAAGTAGCATAGAGTATCCATCATTAGCTTTTAAATTCTCTAGGTCCTCTTTGAAAGCAAGTCTATTTCCAATTGTTGTTAGAGTATCAATTTTCGATTTTTTATCAAGGTATACCATACGTTTATATACAATACCTAAAATTGAAACCATACCTATAATTAGAAGAGTTATATTTTTATAAAGCTTTTCATTTTCTTTAGCAAAACGTTCATGTTCTAAATTTTCAATAAGATACATACTAAAAACTTTATTGTTGGCAATATTAATTCTGTCTAAATACTGATCATAATCTTTAGTGAGCTTAGTATACTCTTCAAAGTTGTTAGTTCCGTGGTAATATTTAAATAAAAGTTTAAATGCAATTTTTAAAAATGTAATATCTCCATAGTACTCAGAATTTTCTATAAAAGTTTTAAGAGCATCTGGTGAAAATTTATTAGGTTCATATTTTAAATAATAGTTTTCCATAGTTAATAAACGAAAATTTTCTAAATCAGTAAAAAAAACTTTTTTAAGGTTATCAAGTAAAGGGTTAGCAGTATTTAAACACTTTAAAGCTTCCTCTTTATTACCAGAAATTATATGCAATCTAGCTTCAAGTAGATTTTTTAAAATTAATACATTTATTTTAAAATTTCCACATTCATTTTCCAATAGAGGTGTAATTTTATTTAAATATTTAAATCCTTCTTTTGTGTTATTTAAAAAACCAAAATTTTCAGCTAAATACAGATACAAGGAGATTGTAGTCCTTGAAATATCTGGAAAGTTTTGATTTTCAATATCAATATCTTTTAATATTTTTATAGAAATTTCATGACCACCTAAACTATTAAAAATAGAACTTAGAGCTATTTTAGCTCGAATAATATCAGGTTCAGAATTTAACTCTTCAGCTAAGCTTAGGTATTCCATAGTTAATTTTATAGAGTTCACAATATTTCCAGAAGTAGCATCTAAAACTCTAAGTTTATTTAAAATAAATAACTCAGCCTTAGGAGAAAGGTTTCCGCTACTTAGTACTTGCTTTAAAATATAAGCTCCAACATTTTCTTTAGAACGTAAATTTAAAAGCACTCTATTGTTTTCAGCAATCTCTTCATAACGAGAGTTATATTCACTTTTTGGAATCTGTTGAAACTTATCCCAAACCTCTTTTTGTAAGGGAGTTAAATTATTTATATTAATAGAATCGTTACTAATTGTAATATTTTTTAGAAAAAATGACTCTTTTTTCTTTAATCTATTTTCTTTAATAATTAGAAAAAATACAAAGGAAAAAGTTAGTAAAACAATTGATAATATAACAAGATTATTGTAAGATTTATTTTTCATAATAAGCTTTAACTCCCCTTAAAAATAAAATAGTCGATTAGATTAGTATAGCATATTAAATGTAAATAAAAAACCCTCTAAATTCATTAGAGGGTTAGAAAAATATGTTATTTTTTAAAGTATTGAGAGAAAAGAATTTTGTCTTCTCCTACCGTACTATCATGCTTTATAACAATATATATATCATCAATTGAATTGTCTGTTCCTAAGTTTTTTAAAATCTCTTGAGCAACGTTATCAAAGTTCATTTTTGGAGTTGTAAGTCCTTCGATTTCTACCTCAATATTCATGCTGTTATTAACAATTGTAACATCATAATCAGCTTTTTTAATAATAGAAGCCATTCTAACTTTTAATTGATCCTCAATACGATCTTCTAAAACATCATTTGGTGAGTCCTTTGCAAAAGATAAAGCTGAAACTATAGTCATTAAAAGTAATAATTTTTTCATAATTGGTCTCCTTTGTTAATATATTTTATATCTTATATTAACCTGAGAATATCCCTTTTATATCCCTTTTTTTAAAATTATAAAAAATCTTACACCGAAGTCACAGTTTTCTACTCCATATCTAAAACCATGAGCATCTAAAATCTCTGATGAGATATATAGGCCAAGGCCTCTGCCCTCATTATTAGATGAGAAGAATTTATTCCAAACTTTATCTAAATCATCCTCTAAAATGTGTGGTCCATTATTTTCTAAGAATAAAACTACTTCACCATTACACTCTTCAGTATAGATTTTTATTTCACTTTTAGCATACTCTAAAGCATTTTTTAAAATATTAAGTATAACTTGCTCAAGTTTCTCTCTATCACCGTAGATTAACATGTTTTTCAGATGAGAGATATCGATATTTATATGCCCACTTTCAGTTTCTAAAATCTTTAATGATAGTTCAATTAAAGAGGTTAAACTAAATGTTTTTTTATTTAAAATCATCTCACTTTGAGAGCAACGATTCTCTTCTAAAAGAGTGTTAGCCATTTTTAAAATTCTTTTACTTTCACTATTTATAATTGCAATCTCCTCAGTGGGCTCATCTTCTAAAAGCATATCACTAAAACCAATAATAGCTGAAAGAGGAGTTTTAACTTCATGCATAAAAAGCTTTATACTTTCCTCTAACTTTATTTGAGCTTCCTTGTTTCTAGAGATTTTTCCTTTATACAGTTCAATTATATTCTCAAGTTTTTCACTCATTTTAAATATATCTTTATATAGAGTTCCTATCTCATCTTTACTTTTATAATCAATCTCTTTTATAAAGTTAAGGTTAGCTATTTTTTCACTAACTTTTGAAAGATTAACAATGGGTTTAACCATAATTTTTTCTAAAATAATACCAATTAGTATTGTTAAAAAGATAATTAAAACAGCTTTTAGGTAGAAATAGAGTTTTAAAGATGGAAAAATATCTTTGATATTTTCAAAAGAATAGAAAATAACAACTTTATATCCATCACGATTTAATGTTATAAGTTGAAACTCATCATCTCCATCTACATCTCTATACTTTTCTTTTTGAGGTTTTAATACATCAATAGTTAGTAAGGATTCTAAAAAATCATCTCCTAAGCTAGATTGAGTATAAGGAGCGTTAACTTTTTCAACTCTTCCTTTAATATCATAGATATCTTTAGAACGATAACTAAACTTATAATCTTTAAAAACATCGTTATTTTTTATTAAACTTGTAGGAATATAGTAGTTATCTAATATTTTAATAGCAGTTATTTCAACTAAATCTCTATTTTCAATTTTAAGTGGAGTATTAGAGTAAAGATTATCTAAAAAGGCATCAAGTAATACAAAAGCTATACCATCTTTAGTTTCCACTTTTATATAGTAAAAATTTTCAATATTTACTATTTTATCATCTTTATAAATCATAACTAAAGCGTTTTGACTTTTTTCATAATCTTTGAGTTGATCATAATCAATTTTACCACTATTGATAAAATCTATCTTTTCAAGTTGTAGAACTTTACTGTACCTAAAATATTTTTCAAAATAGATATTTCCTAAAAAACCCTCTAAAAATAGAAAAACTAGTAGAACTAAAGATAAAATCAAAATCAGTTTATTTCGTAACTTCATATTAGACCTCAAACTTATAGCCAAGAGCTTTAACTGTTTTAATAAATCTACTAGATTCACCTAAACGGTCACGAAGTTTTGCTATGTGTTTATCAACAACTCTATCATTTCCATAGAAATCATAACCCCAAATAGCATCTAAAATCTGCTCTCTAGTTTTAATGGAACCTTTATTTTCCTCTAGATAAAATAGGAGTTCACGCTCCTTAGTTGGAAGGTGTAACTCCTCACCATTAATAAAAACTCCTCTACTAGATTTAGAAAGAGTTAGTTCATCATAATGTACTGGTTTTGATGCTTTTTGCTCAAATCTTTTTACCATAGAAATAAGTAGTGGTTTTGAAAAAGGTTTAGTCAAATATCCATCAGCACCATTTTCATAGGCAAGAATTTGACTACGTTCATCTGAAAGAGCTGTTATAAAAACAACAGGAACTTCAGAGAAGTTTCTTAAATTTTTTATAAACTCTAGTCCATCCATTTTAGGCATCATTATGTCTAAAAGAATAAGAGAGTATTTAGTTTCTCCACTTACCTTTTCAAGAGCAATCTCTCCATTTTCAGCTTCATCTACAGAAAATCCCTCTTTTTCTAAAATTTTTCTAGTGAGTTTTCGTAAACTCTCAGTATCCTCGACTATTAATATCATTTTTTTCTCTTCATCTCCCGAAGTTTTAAGTATTTTACACTTGTATAAAGAGCACTAAAAGTTGAAAGGGCAAGTCCTTCAACACCATCTAAAAAACCTAATCTAAATATATACATTCTAAGGAATTTAAATATAGGATTTAAAACTATATTAAAAAGTCCTGCACTTTTATTTTTATTAAAAGCTACAATAGCACCTTCGCTAGTGTATCTATTGAATTTATGAAGATAATCATAGTAATCCTCATAAGTATAGTGATCTATTCTATGGTGCAGTTTTCCAATTTCATCACCAGTTAAAAATTGTTCATGTACCTCATCTAAAGAGTAGTGACCACTAGTTCTCTTAAATAGTCTAACTCTAGAGCTTCCACTCCATCCACCAAAACGGATACGTTTTCCAAAACAAACAGAGTTAAAAGGAATCTCATAAACATAGTAATCACCATGCTCCATAACCTCTTTTATCTCTTTTGCCAACTCTGGTGTAATAACCTCATCGGCGTCTATAAGCAGTACCCACTCTTTAGTACATCTTTCAATAACATTGTTCTTTTGCATCCCATACCCTGGCCAAGATATCTGTTCTACCTTAGCCCCAAAAGACTGTGCTATTTCAACAGTATTATCTGTACTAAAGCTATCTACTACAATAATCTCATCTGCTAACCCTTGAACTGCTTTTAAAGTTCTTTCTAATCTTAATTCCTCATTAAACGTTATTAGCCCCACTGACAACATCTAAAAATCCCTCCTGATTCCCTTGTACTACGAAAGCACTTGATAAATTTTTCCTAATAAGTAGTTTCTACAAATTAATAAGTTGAGTTTAAACTTTAAAGGTGAAAACACTCTAAGTTCAACTCTTCTAATATTTTCTAAATCTAATTTTAAACCGTTAGTACCCTTACGAGTAGTTACAAATCCCTTAATTCCAGCACTTTTTAAAATAGCTATAAACTCAGGTGATTTGTGACCCCAAGGCCAACAGAAAAAGTTTGGTTTATACCCTGTATGTTTTTCAATAAGGGAGATATTTGTATTCAAATCCTCTAAAATTCTAGTTTTAGCTGAATCTAATGTTTCAAAAATTAGATCTTTATGTAGCTTACTATTTATAAAATCCTGAATAAGTTTCTTATTTCCTTTTTCTTCATTTGATAGATTTTCATAGAAGTTTCTAAATTTTTCAGCAGTCTCTAAAGGAACAATAACTCCTGTACTAGAGAACTCCCCTCTTTTTCCAAAAATAGGGTATCCAACTTTAGCAGCTCCACCATAAAGGTGTTGTATATCTCTATCTAAAAGATCATCATTAGTTACCACTCTATCAAAAGAGGTATTTACAAAAATAGGCATATGTCTGTGAGAGTGTAGTTGAATATCAAAAACACCAGAACTGCTCATCTCTTCAATCTCTTTCCAGCTTAAATATGTAAAAGCTCTATTTTCCTCATTTTCTACATAAGCAGTATTAAGGTATAAAGTTGCTTTCATCTTATATTTTTTAAGTAGTGGAAAAGCGTTTTTATAGTTATCGTAGTAACCATCATCGAAAGTTAAAGCCACACTATTTTTAGGTAACTTTCCATTTTTTTCTAGAGATTCTAACATCTCTCTATTTGTTAAAGTTTTCATATTTAAAAACCATATATTTTTAAGGTGTTCCTCAAACCAATCTGTAGGAACTCCAGATTCTCCAATGTGATGGTATAAAAACCAGGGATTTCCTTTTTTATTGTAGTACACACAAGCTATTAAAAAAACATACATAAAAAATGACATATTGCCCTCCTAAAATAACAGAAATTTTTTATTACATTGAAAAAGTATATCATATTTTTTAGAATTCTGCACCTTTTTAGAGTGGAATAAGGGAGAAAAAAAGAACTAGGTAACGGGGGAGGTTACCTAGTTCAAACATAAAATGAGATCAATTTGGAATTTTAAAGATTAGTAATTATTTTTTGTATCCACACTTAGGACAAGCGTGGTTTTCATCTAATGAAATCCCGCAAAGAGGACAACGCTCGATGTTATTTTTTGTATTATATTCTGCAGATGCAGCATTTACACCACTAGTAAAAGTGATTTTAGCAATATTTAATTTATCTTTTAATAAGTCATAAACTATTTTAATCATACCTTCAACTGTTAAAGTTTCCTTTGTAACAACTAAACGTGAATCAGGGTATGCAGTTGCAAGTTCAGTTTTAAATGCCTCACCCTTCATTGTATTTTGAGGTGTACCATCTTTAATACCTGTTTCTTCATAAACATTAAGAATAGCAGGAAGAAGTGGATCATCTTCTCTTAGGATAAGTGCGTGGTCAAAGTTCTTAAGAACATCCCAAGCTGTCTTTTGAATTTCGTTACAAGGATAAACCATATTAACTCCTTCGTTAATAGAATCCTCAACTTCAATAGTTAAAAAACCAGTGTGCCCGTGTAAATATTGTGCTTCCCCTTTAAACTGATAGAATCTGTGTGCATATTGTAAATCAAATGTAGTAATACTTCTCATAGTAATACCTCCCTTTTAAATTTTTTAAACTAATAATAGTAATCGTTACTATTATTAGTTGTGAGTGTATTATTACATATAAAAATATTTTTGTCAAACATAATTTTTAAAAATTTTAAAAATAAAGTTGGAAAAAAACTCAAAAATAGATTAAAATTATAGGAAAATAGTAATAAAAACAGTAACTATTATTAAAAATGTAAAGGAGGTATAATTTATGAAATTTTCTAAACAGAGAGAATTAATCTTAAATTATATATTAAATAGTCACGAACACCTTACAGCAGATACTATATATGCAGATTTAAAAAAAGATAATCCTGAACTAAGTTTAGGGACAGTTTATAGAAATTTAACAAAGTTAACAGAGATAGGAGCTATAAAAAAAGTTAGTTTACCTAATCAAGTGGATAAGTTTGATAAGAATTTAGAGCCACATGCTCATTTTATATGTGACGAATGTGGAAGTATAACAGATATAAATATCCCAGAGGTAGATAAATTTTTAAATAAGATTTCAAAGGATGAGGATATCTCAATAAGAAAATATGATCTCACTTTAAATGGAACTTGTAAGAAGTGTAAGAGTAACAAATAAAATACATGTGGGCTTTTTACTTTTCTCAGCTTGAAAAGCATTTTTTACTAAATTCAGAAAAGTTTCAACATGAGATAGTTATTATAAGAGCTAAATTTTTAGAGAAAATAATAAAGTTGCATTAGGGATACTAATTTTAATTGAAAAATGTATTCAGATCACACTTTTTATTATATAATAATGTAGTGTAAATACATTTTTTAATAGGAGTGAAGATATGGAAAGAAAAATGAAAACCAATCTTATAAATTGGAAGAGTAGTAATAATCGTAAACCTTTAATTATAGATGGAGCTAGACAAGTTGGGAAAACATATATAGCTTTATCTTTTGGAAAAGAGTTTTATAAAAATAGTGTTTACTTTAATTTTGAAAATTCCACTGAACTTCAAAAAATTTTTGATAAAGATTTAGAACCTGAAAGAATAATAAAAGAGCTTGCAATATTTGTAGGACAAACAATTTTAAAAGAGGATACCCTAATAATTTTTGATGAAATTCAAGCTTGTGAAAGAGCTTTAACATCACTAAAATACTTCTGTGAAAATGAACCTAATTATCATATAATAGCAGCAGGAAGTTTATTAGGAATTGCTTTAAATAGAGAAAAATATTCATTTCCAGTGGGAAAAGTAGATATGATAAAAATGTTTCCATTAGACTTTGAAGAGTTTTTATGGGCTTTAGATAGAAAGGATTTATCTGAAGCTATAAAAGATCACTATGAAGGCAATGAGATGTTTAATCTTCATGAAATAGCAATGGATTATTATAAAAAATATTTGGTTATTGGAGGAATGCCTAGAGTTATCTTAGATTACTTAGAAACAGATGACTTTAACTTTGTTTTGGCATCTCAAAAAACAATAAATGATTCCTATATAGCTGATATGGCAAAATATGCTACTCCAATGGAGACAATAAAAATTTTAAATGCATTTAATACAATTCCTAGTCAATTAGCTAAGGAAAATAAAAAATTTCAATATAAACTTATAAAAACAGGAGCTAGAGCTCATGAATATGAAGGACCAATAGAATGGTTAATTTCATCTGGCATAGTTAATAGATGTACTAAGATTACTGAAGGAAAACTTCCATTAAAAGCTTACTCTGAACCATCATCTTTTAAATTATATTTAGGGGATACAGGATTATTATGTTCAAAGTTAGAGATTCCAGCTAATCTTATAATAAGTGGAAATAGTAAGTTTAATGAATTTAGAGGAGCTTTAACGGAAAATTATGTTTGTGTTGCTTTATCATCAAATAACTATAGCTTATACTATTTAGAAAGAAATCAAAATATGGAGATAGATTTTGTAATTCAAGATAAAGAGGGAAATATTATTCCTATTGAAGTTAAAGCTAGTGAAAATGTAAGAGCAAACAGTTTAAATAGTTTTATAAAAAAATATAATCCAGCATATTCTATAAGAATTTCTGGTAAAAATTTTGGATTTGAAAATAATATAAAAAGTGTTCCTTTATACGCAGCATTTTGTATATAATTGATAAAAATGTCCAAGTAAAAAGCCCACAGAAAACCTGTGGGCTTTTTACTATTTAGGGGGTACTTAAAATTTATAACCTACACCTACATTAAATTGAAGAGTTCTATTTGAATTATCTCCAAATAAGAAGTTTGCTCCAGTAGAGTAAGTAATGTTGTTGTGATTTTGGAACTCTAAAGTTAATCCAGTAACTCCATTTATTCTTGAAAACTTTTCGTTCTCTAATTTAAAGTCTGAACCAATATTGTCTTTTCCAAGAATATTTCCAGTAGCATTTAAACTTCTATCTCCTAAAGTTTTATTAACTCCTACAGTAAAGATAGATGAAAGCTTTCCAGAATTAAAGTATGAATCTTTTATAAAGTTACTTCCAACAAAAAGGTTACCTATTTTTTTAGTTGTTTTATTAACACTCATATTTACACTGTTATTAGTATAATTTTCTTTTACTTTATCTTGAGATAGATTATAGTAACTTAATCTCATGATTGGCTCAATATGGAAAGTTTCAGAGAAGTTTGTCATATAAGAAACCTCTGTGAAAACATTATAAGTGTTTTGCTTATATTTTTCTGTATTTTTATCTCTTTCAGATTTTAAATCTGTTAATTGATATCCTAGTCCAGTAACAGTTCTAAGATTTTTAACAGTATACTCATAGTAACCACCTAAATACATAGATGTTCCTTTTAAAGAACTATCTCCTTTAAAAGATGAATTTTGATGATTCCCTCCAAGAGAGAAACCAAGAGAGCTATTTTCAGATAAACCATATTCAACAGTACCAATAGCACCATTTATATTAGAAGATGTTTTAGCGTCATTTTTGCTGTGAGACGATAAAGCATTTCCTTTTGCATTCCATTGATTTTCAGCAGTTTTATCTTTTAAAACAACATTATTTTCAAAAAGCTGGATAGATTCAATACCAGTTTTTAAAGAGTGTGTGTATGGAGTATTATTTTTTATAAGAAGTTTATGATCCACTCTCTCATTAGGTTCAGGTTGAACCTCTTCGATAATCTCTTCCTCAACAACCTTATCAATAACAGGAGGCTTTTCAGCAGGTATTACAACAGGTTGAATAGGCTCAGGCTGAACTTCCTCAACAACTTTATCAATAACAGGAGGTTTTTCAACAGGTTGAGCTGGAGCCTTTTTTAAGTTTTCAATTAAATCCTCATTTTTACGAATAAGTTTTAGTATTTCATCTCTTTTAGCATGAATACCTCTAATTTCAGCTAAAACAGCATCTTGTTTCTTTTGAGTCTCCTCTTTTTCAGCACCAGTTTCATAAGTTAATCTGTGTCTATAAGACTGAGCAAAATTCTGTCTTCTTCTTAAAAGTTTATATTGTTCCTGTCTTTCTTTACTTAATTCAACATTTCTTTTTTCTAAGTTTGCAATTTGATCTTTAGTACTAATAGAAACATTTTCAACAACATTTCTTCCCTCTCTGTATTCTTGAGAAAAAGCCTGTGCAGATAAACTGAAAATAGCCAGTCCTAGTAGTAAAAATTTTAGATTTCTATTTTTCAAAAAAATCCCTCCCGGTAAATATATTTTATAAATATATTTTAGTATACAGAATGCGAAAATTATTTTTTATAACATGAATTCTTGAAAAAAATACATGAAAAAATAAGAAAAATTAAATTGCAAAGACGGAATGAAATATTATAGTGTTAAAATTAAGATTGAGATGTGTTATAATTAAAAGAAAATTTAAAACATATGAGGGGAAAAAATGATTCGTAAATTAAATAGGGTGGTTCAAGATTTTCTAAGACCAATAAGGCTTAATATAGGTAGAAAACTTTGGGATAGAAAAGTTGAAAAACATCCAGAGTTAATAGAAAACAATAGAGTTGATATGAGTAGAGTAAAGTCTATTCTTTTTTTACGTTATGATGGAAAAATAGGGGATATGGTTATAAATACTCTTATGTTTCGCGAGATACAAAAGAGATATCCAGATATTAAAATAGGTGTAGTATCTAGAGGTGCAGCTACAGATATTATAAAGTTCAACCCCCATGTGAATGTGATTTATAACTATAAAAAAGGAAAAGAAAGTGAGTTAGCTACTGAAATAGCTAAGGAAAACTATGATGTATTAGTTGACTTTTCTGAGATGTTAAGAGTCAATCAGATGAAATTTATAAATCAATGTAGAGCAAAAGTAAATATAGGATTAGATAAAAGTGATTGGAATCTTTTTGATATAAGTTATGAAAAAAATTACAACAAACATATAACAGATATGTATAAAAATGTTTTAAACATTTTAGGGATAGAAAATCCAGAGTTAAGTTATGAGATACATACAGGGATAGTTGTAAAGGATGAGATTAAAAGAAGACTACGTGAACTTGGGAACCCTGAGAGCTTTGTAGTTTTAAATCCATATGCAGCTAGTAAACATAGAAGTTTTAATAAAGAGAAGATTTTAGAGATAAGTTGTAAAGTTTTAAAAGAGAGTAAAAGTATGCTCATCTTTATAGGTGAATCTAGTAAAAAAAGTGAGATAGAGGAGATTATAGAAGTTTTAGGAGACAGAAATAGAGTAAAATATCCAACTCTTTCTGGAATCTTAGAAGTTGTAGAACTAATAAGACATGCTGATTATGTAATAACTCCAGATACTTCAATTGTACATATAGGTGTAGCAGAAAAACTTCCTATGACAGCAGTTTATAGACTTGATACAGGAGATAATAACTCGGTAGTTTGGGGACCAAATTCACCCTTAGTTAAGCAAGTATTTTCAACTGATGTAGCAGCAACTGGAGAGGAAGCAGATATAAACAAGTTTGATACTCTAGAAATAAAGATAAGTAGAATAGTGAGGGAAATATGAAATACAAAATTTTAAATGGGATTAGAGAAATTCAGAGAAGAAAACCTAAATTTTTAAAATCGAGTTATTTAAAATCAAAAATAGCAGATATTTTTTTTGAAAGCTGGTTAGAAAGATATAAAAAAAGTTTTATATTGCAAAAAAGTTCAAGAATATTAATTATATCTATGGAAGCTTTAGGAGATAACGTAGTAAAGACAACATCTATAAAGAAAATATCTGAATATTATGGAAAAGAAAATATTTATATAATGTGTAGAGATAAATGGGAGTGTGTATTTAATCAACTAGGGTATAATGTTGTTGGAATGCAAAAAATAAAAAATCCAATAAAAAATGTTAGATATAAAATTGAATTTTTTAAAAAATTAAATGAACTTCATTTTCAAAAAGTAATACTGTTAGATCATTTAAGTGATGGTAAAATTTTGAAAAATTTAATTTCAAATGAAAAAATAGGGATTTCAAATGAAGAAAATAAATATATGACAAAAGAAATAAGGATGCCAGAAGACAAATGGTATGTTTTAGATAGACAAAGTTTAATAGTTAATGAACTTTTAAAGCAATCTTTTACTAAAGAAGATTTAAGACCAGATATGAGAGAGATGTTTAAAGAAAGAAAATATAGTGATATAATAAGTATTGGAATAGGAGCATCTTCTGAACAAAAGACGTTACCAATAAAAAATATGTCTGAAATTTTAAAGATGTTGTCAGAGAGATATCCAAATAAAAAAATAGTTCTTTTAGGAAACGGTAAAAAGCAGGAGTATTACTCAAAACAATTAATTGAAAATTGTAATTGTAAAAATATAGAAAGTTATATAGGAAGAATAACTTTAATTGAGACAATAAGAGTGATAAATGATTCTGATTTCTTTTTAGGATATGATTCAGGACTTTCAAACATAGCTTTTGCATTAAGAAAAAAATATGTTTGTTTATTTTGGACAGATATGACTGTTTGGCAGCATCCATTTGACGATTTAAAAATTATTAAAGGTGATGGGGTTAATCCAGAAAATGATGGGTATCATGGAACAGACATACTAAATAGTATAAAGGTGGAACAAGTAGAAGAAGCACTAAAGGAGTTAAAATTATGAAAATTTCATTAATAGTACCTGTTTATAATAGATTAGAGCATTTTAGAGCTCAATTTAAGTGTCTATTAAAGCAGGAGGTTTTACCCTATGAAGTTATAATAACAGATGATGGATCAAAAGAAAACATACTAGATTATATAGAGGATTTGTTACCTCAAGCAAAATTTAAAGTAAAACATGTTTTTCAAGAGGATAAAGGTTTTAGAAAAACAAGAGCTTTGAATAATGGTGTAAAGGCATCAGAGGGAGATTTTTTAGTATTTTGTGATCAAGATTTAGTTTTTGGAACAGATTATATAAAAGTAGTGAAAGAAAATGCTAATGAAAAAGAGTTTATACATTTTAGGCCAATAAACCTGACTCAAGAGGAGAGAGATAGGTTTATAGACAATCAGAAAAATATTAATTTTAGCTATAAAAAATTTGTAGAAGGACTTCCAAAGGAATATACACTAAGCGTTAATAAAACCTTAAAAAAAGATAGTATAAGAAGAGTTTTATATAGATTAGGGTTGAGAAAAAGAGGCATAAAATTAGTTGGAATGAGTTATGGTGTTTCTAAGAAAAACTATTTAAAAGTGAATGGTTATGACGAGAAATATCAAGGATGGGGTTATGAAGATGATGATTTTGGAAATAGACTCTATGCAGCAGGTATAATTGGAAGAGAGGGAAGAACAGAAGAGATTCAGTTACATTTATGGCACCATATGGATCCAACAAAAAAGAAATCACAGAATGAAGACTATTATGCTAAAAGAAGAGAAGAAGTTTTAGGAAGAAAAGAGTATTTTTGTGAGTATGGCTATAACAACTCTTATGAAGATGATAAAATAGTTGTTAAGATGTTAAAAGAGGTATAGACGTGTTGAAAAAAATAGTTTATAAAGGATATAACTTATACTTTTATGATGAAAAATATGAAGAGATAGGAAAAGGTATAGTAGAAAAAAAATATAAAGTTTTAAAATGTATCAAAGACACTAAAAGAAATTTTGTTGCATTAATTGATATTAATGGGAAAAAATATATCTACAAAGAGCCAAGAAATGAGTTTAGAATTCCTCAAAGGCAAATAATGACTTTTTTTAAAAAGGGTGAAGCATTAACAACTTTAGAAAATATTGAAAAACTTATAAACCAAGATAGTAGAAAAGAGTTTGCAAAAGTATACTTAGCTATAAATAAAAGAAGAAATGGTGTTATTGTAGAATCAAGTTTTTTAATGGAATATTTTGATGGCATAGCAAATTATGATTTTATAAATAAAGAAGTAGAAATACTTAAAGATATACATAATCTAGGTGTTTATCATGGAGATTTTAATCCAGGCAATTTTTTAGTTTCTAAAAAAGGTGAGATTAAAATAATTGATACACAAGGAAAAAAAATGTTTTTTGGTAGGTATAGAGCTCATTATGATATGTTAACTATGAAGTTAGATTCTTACCCAGAGATGGTCTATCCATATAAAAAGGATATATGGTATTTTATGGCTATTGGAATGAAAAAAGTAAAGAAATTAAAGTTTATAGAAGAGATAAAGAAGTATAAAAAAAATCTAAGAGATAAGGGATGGAAAATATGAAGATACTTTTTTATAATGGAAGCCTTAGAATGGGTGGAGCAGAAAAAATATTGGTAGAAATTTTAAATGGATTGGATAAAAAAGATAAAGAGATTGATCTTCTAATTAGTGATAATGTATTAGATGAAAATTTTTTTGAAAAAGAATTGCCAAAAGAGATAAAATTAAATTATTTAATAAGTAGTGATTTAATTGAAAAAACAAAATTTTACAAAAGTAGAAAAAAGAATATTTTTTATAAAATTATGTACAACTACTATATGAGAAAAGAACAAAAGGAAAAAACGATAAATTTAGCTAAAGTTTTGAAAGATAAAAAATATGATGTAGTTGTAGATTTTGATATGGGATTATCAAAAAACATAGATTTAGTAGATGCTAAAAAAAGAATAGCATGGATACACTCTCCAATTGATAGTTGGTATAGAAAAAACGATAAAATAAAAAGATTGGGAGAGAGATTAAAAAAATATAATACCTTAGTTACAATTTGTGATGATATGAAAGAGAAAACAGAGAAGTTATATCCATTTTTAAAGGATAAATTAGTTAGGATATATAACCCATTTGATACAGAAAAGATTCAAGATCAATCTAAAGATTTATCAGAAATAACAGAAGAAAAAAGAGTGTTATTAAAAGATGATTATATAATATCTGTTGGAAGATTAGATAACTACTCTAAAGATTACTATACTTTATTAAAAGGTTTTAAAGGAGCAAAAGGGAGGAGATTAACTGAAAAACTCTATATTTTAGGAGAGGGAGAGGAAAGAAGGTTAATTGAATCTTGGATAGATGAATTAGATTTAAAAAATGATGTAATTTTATTGGGAAAATATAGAAACCCTTATCCATGGATAAAAAATGCAAAGCTATTTGTACATAGCTCAAGATTTGAAGGGCTCCCAACAGTTTTAATTGAAGCTTTAATATGTGGTGTACCAGTGATATCTTCAGATTGTCCAACAGGGCCAAAAGAAATTTTATTAGATGGAAAAATAGGAAAACTTTATACTATAGGAGATTATAAAACTTTAAGCGATGAAATTTGTATGTTGGTTAAAAATAGAGGTAAATATGAGGAGTATAGAAAGTTATCTTTTAAAAGAGCGCAAGATTTTAGAAAAGAGATTTCAAATAAATTAATAGAAGATGTTCTACAGAGGGGGATAAATGACACTAATCAATAAAAATTTAGAAAAAATAAATTTATGTATAGTTTTACTGACATTGTTAGCTTTTTTAACTCATAATTATTTTAGAGGATTAACTTTTTTATGGGGGATTTTAGGAGTATTTTATATAAAAAAATATGGGTATAAAAAGATGGGATTTGAAAAGCCATTGATATTATATGTCACAGCACTATTTTTAAGTTTAATTTTTGCTTTAGATCAAAAATATAGTTTTAACGAGATATATAGACATATTTTTGGTTTTTTAGCTCCATTTTTTATTTCTCAAATAGCAATTAATAAAAGAACAAAAGAGAGAGCTATAAATTTAATTATGTTATTATTAACAATATATTTTTTTATAGATTTGAGAATACTTATATACAAAAAAATGTTTTCTTATTATTTTAGTAGATTTTCACCTTTAGGAATAATGCCTGTAGAGTTTTGCTTTATAGTGGGTGTTATACTTTTATATATCTTTTCTTGCTATTTAAAAGAGCAAAATAAAATATTAAAAATAGTTAATTTGATAGGCATATTTTTGATGTTATACGTTTTATTACAAACGAAAACGAGAGGAGCATGGATTGGATTAGGGATATCAATGACATTAATTTATCTAATAAATTCTAAAAGATTAAAAGAAAATTTAATTGTAATATTTTTAGCTAGTTTCATAGGAAGCAGTTGTCTATATATTTTTAGAAACACTCGTAGGATATCTCCTATTTACAATAGAATAGTGTCAATAATAAATATAACTACTGATAGGAGTAATTCAGATAGAATTATAGCTTGGAAAATAGGAGTAGCGAGATTTTCTGAGAGAAAAATAACTGGATGGGGATACAAAGTAAAACAAGCTTACAATACAACAGAGTTTGGAGGATTGCAAAAATTAGATCATCCACATAATGAATATATATCTTATTTAGTTGGAACAGGAATTGTGGGGTTATTCAGTTATTTATATCTCATGGTTATGATAGCTTTAAAGTCTTTTCAAAATAGAGATGATATCTGTTGGCTAACAATGTTTGGAATAACTGCCTACACCTTAACTTATGGAGTAGTAGAAAATTTATTTCATGTAACTAATTCATTATTTTTATTTTTGTTTTTCTTGAGTATTTGTTTGATAAAGGAGAATAAAAATGAAGATTAGTGTAGTGGTTTTGACATATAATCATGAAAAATATTTAGTAGAATGTATTGAAAGTATTTTAAACCAAGAGTTAGATTGTGAATATGAAGTTTTAATAGGTAATGATAAGTCACCAGATAATACAAAAAAGGTTTTAGAAAAATATAAAACTAATGAAAAAATAAAAATATTTAATAGAGAAGAAAATTTAGGAGCTACAAAAAATTTAGTAGATCTTTTGCAAAAATCTCAGGGGGAATATATAGCCTTATTAGAAGGTGATGATTATTGGATAGATAATAAAAAATTATCAAAGCAAATAAATATCTTAGAAGAAAATAAAGAGTATATACTATGTATGACCCAATCTTTAACTGTAGATGAAAACAGTAAAATTATAGGAGAAAAACAGATTGATATTTCAAAAATAGATTCAATAAAAAAACTATTTTTCTATAGAGGTGGAATTCCAACTGGAACGGTTGTATTTAGAAATATTTTTAGAAATATAGTAGATGAAAAAGCAAAAGCGCTTCTTACATCGAGTAGTATAATAGGAGATTTAAGTTTATTTTCATACTTAATAAATTATGGAAAATTTTATAATTTAAAGGAAAAAACAGGCGCATACAGATATGTAACAAATTCAGGGACTTCTTATTCTGCAATGAATAGTTATAAACAAGAGTTAGAGTTAGAAAAAGTTGTGAAAGAGATACTAAATTTTGATAAAACAGATAACAAATTTTTAGAACTTTATTTAAATAGAATTCAATATAAACTTTTAAAAAGCAATTGGAGGTATTTAAAAATATTATCTTTCTATGGAAAGATAAATATTTTTAGGTATATCATATTTTTACCTTATTATAATTTAAAATATAGTAATATAAAAAAAGAGGTGCGAAAAAATGAAAAGAATAGATGAGAAGATAATGGTAACTAAATCTTTTTACCTCCATTTGAAGAGTATTCTAAAGAGATAGAGAAAATTTGGTTAACTAATTGGTTAACTAATATGGGGCCATTACATGAAGAGCTTAAAAACCAGCTAGAAGAATATCTAAAAGTAGAATATTTAACATTATCTAATAATGGACATTTGGCTTTAGAAATTGGTTTAAAAGGATTGGATTTACCAAAAGATGGAGAAGTAATAACAACACCATTTACTTTTGCTTCAACAACACATGCAATAGTAAATAGTGGATTAAAACCAGTATTTTGTGACATAGAAATGGAAACATATAATATAGATGTAGAAAAAATAGAAGCATTAATAACTGATAAAACTGTAGCAATAATGCCAGTTCATGTTTTTGGTAATCCATGTGAAGTAAAAAAAATAGAAGCTATTGCAAAAAAGCATAATTTAAAAGTATTTTATGATGCTGCTCATGCATTTGGCGTTGAAATAGATGGGAGAGGAATAGGGGAATTTGGAGATATATCTATGTTTAGTTTGCATGCAACTAAGGTTTTTAATAGTGTAGAAGGGGGAGTTTTGACATATAATAACTTGCAACTTCAAAAAAAATTAAGGCTTTTAAAAAATTTTGGAATAGCAGGACAAGAAGTAGTAGAATTGGTGGGGTTAAATTGTAAAATGAATGAATTCCAAGCTGCAATGGGAATAGTTAATCTTAGATATATTGATGATCAAATTTTAAAAAGAAAATTAATAACAACTAGATATAGAGAAAATTTTAAAAAAATACAAGGTATACATTATATTAAAGATTTAGAAAATATAAAACATAATTATTCATATTTTCCAATTGTTATCGATGAAAAAATATTTGGGAAAACAAGAGATCAACTATTTGAAGAATTGAAAGAATACAATGTGTTTACCAGAAAATATTTTTATCCTTTAGTTACTGATTTTAATTGTTATAAGGAACAGTATATTAATGTCAAATTACCAAATGCTAAATATATATCTGATAGAGTATTAACACTGCCAATTTATGGAGATTTAACATTAGAATTAGTGGATTATATATGCGATGCGATAAAAGAAATAGGAGAGTAATATGGGGTTTTATACAAGGGAAAAATTAGAAGAAATTGGATTTAAATCTATTGGAGAAAATGTTTTAATTAGTGATAAATGTAGTATATATTCACCAGAAAGTATAGAAATTGGAAATAATGTAAGAATTGATGATTTTTGCATTTTAAGTGGAGATATAAAAATAGGAAATTATATTCATATATCAGCATTTAGTGCTCTTTATGGAGGAGCAGGAATTATAATGGAAGATTTTACTTGTTTATCTGCTAGAGGTCTTGTATACAGTGTTTCAGATGATTATACTGGAGAGTTTTTAACAAATCCAATGATTCCAGAAAAGTATAGAGGTGTTTTTAAAGCTAAAGTGATTTTTAAGAAGCATAGTTTGGTGGGAGCGGGAAGTATTATATTACCAGGAGTTGTTTTAGAAGAGGGAACTTCTGTAGGAGCTAATAGCCTTATAACAAAATCAACTAAAGAGTGGAGTATATATGTAGGAAGTCCTGCTCAAAAAATAAAAGATAGAAAAAAAAATATGCTAGAATTGGAGAAAAAATTTTTGAAAGAGGAAAAAAAATGAAGGGAATTATATTAGCAGGAGGATCAGGGACTAGATTATATCCATTGACAAAAGCTATAAGTAAGCAAATTATGCCAGTGTATGATAAGCCTATGATTTATTATCCGTTGTCTGTTTTAATGTTAGCAGGTATAAGAGAGATTTTAATAATATCTACCCCAAGAGATTTACCAATTTTTCAGGAGCTTTTAAAAGGGGGGAGTGAGCTTGGAATGAAGTTTGAATATAAAATTCAAGAAGAACCAAATGGTTTAGCAGAAGCTTTTATAATAGGAGAAGAGTTTATTGGAAATGATAATGTAGCTTTAGTATTGGGAGACAATATTTTCTTTGGACAAGGATTTTCTCCTGTTGTAAAAAAAGCAGCAAATTTAGAAAAAGGGGCAGAAATATTTGGTTACTTAGTTCAAGATCCCAGAGCTTATGGAGTTGTTGAATTTGATAAGAATAATAATGTTTTATCATTAGAAGAAAAACCAGAGATTCCAAAATCAAAATTTGCAGTCCCAGGACTATATTTTTATGATAATTCAGTGGTTGAAAAAGCAAAAAATCTTAAGCCTTCTAAAAGAGGAGAGTTAGAAATTACTGATTTAAATAGAAGTTATATGGAAGAAAAAAACTTAAAAGTAAATCTTTTAGGGAGAGGATTTGCTTGGCTAGATACAGGAACTCATGCATCATTACTAGAAGCATCTAATTTTATAGCAACTATTCAAAATAGACAAGGACATTATATAGCATGTATTGAAGAGATTGCTTATAGAAATAGATGGATTGATAAGAAGCAACTTTTAGAATTAGCAAAACCATTAATGAAAACAGAGTATGGACAATATTTAGTTGATATAAGTGAAGAGATATAGGGAGGGAGTCATGAAAACCTATTTAGTAACAGGTGGAGCAGGATTTATTGGTGCAAATTTTGTTAAAT
>OGWY01000304.1_pt1 | contig 40876 bp, 41 predicted proteins | sample 1576121 | NCBI WGS metagenome assembly OGWY01 (sample SAMEA3541543, study PRJEB24748) | human gut metagenome | biome: human gut; feature: human-associated habitat; material: faeces | place: China | collected 2012 | reverse complement strand
AGTACTTGGGGGGCAGCCCCCTGGGAGGATAGGAAGTTGCCAATCTTTTTTTTATTTTTTGTAAAAAACAAGAAAGAGAGTTTCTAAGACTTTCTTTCGTTAACTTCTTCAAGACGAAGTTTTAATTTTTTTAATAAAGTATTAAAAAATTTAGATTCCTCATCTGTGAAAAGATCTTTAAATTTTTCTTGCAAATCAGGAATAAAATCGTCAATAAATTTAATAGCTTTTTGACCATCTTCAATCAGATATAATCCTTTCTTTCTTTTATCAAGTAATTTTTTTTCAATTAATCCTTTATCTTCTAAATTAGTAATATATTTTGTAACTAAAGATTTTTCAATTTTTCTTAATTTTGCTATTTCATATTGTGTTATCCCAGGATTATTATGAATTACTCTTAAATACATACTTTCTGTTTTAGTTATTTCTAATTCAGAAAGAAAATTATCAAAAAGAAAATTTATTTCTTTGTTAATTGCAGATATAAGGAAAATAGAACCTTCATTATTTTTCATAAAATCACCTCAATTTAATTATGTAAGTATACTTTATAATACCTTTTAATATTACAAAAGTAAATAAAAAGGGTGAATTATTCATATATGAACATACTATCTATTTGTTTGTTCTAAAATCAATTACAATAACTATATATAAAAAATAAAAGCGTAGTTATTTCATACTGTGTTTGTTAATTGAAAAATACTACACATTAGGAGGAAAAAATGAAAAAATTTAATTTAATGATGTTAGTTGGAACTTTATTAGTAGGAAGTGTAGCTTTTGGTGAAAGTGAGAAATCTTTTGATTACGAAAAGAATTTACAAGAAAGACAAGAAATGGATCAAAAAAATATTGAAGCTTATTCAAAGAAGAATGGAGTTTCTATTCAAGAAGCTACACAAAAATATTATGAAAAATTGCATAATGAATTCAAAAATAATGATGAGTTAAGAAATGAAATGATAAAAGATAATTCAAAAGATTAAATTAGCTTGTTATATGATTTGTAAATCAAAGTTTTTAGAAAAAAATGTATTTTTTTCAACCAAATTATCTTGACTTTTTCTATTTAATTGGGTATAGTAAATATAGAAACATAAAAAAATCAGGAGGTATTTAGAATGCACGTAATAGATAAAGATACTTGTATTGGATGTGGAGCTTGCGAAGGAACTTGCCCAGTATCAGCAATATCAGCTGACGCTAATGGAAAATATGAAATTGGAGAGGCTTGTGTAGACTGTGGAGCTTGCGCAGGAGTTTGTCCAGTATCAGCAATAACAGCATAGTTATTAATTAAAAGTTTAAAGCTTAGGTATAAAACCTAAGCTTTATTTTTTTTTGTTTTTTTTGTATACTAAAATAAAAAGGACGGTTATTATGAATTTAAATTTAAGCCAAAAAGAAGCTGTAGAAAATATTGATGGACCTTTACTTATAATAGCTGGTCCAGGTTCTGGAAAAACAAGAACTTTAGTTGAAAGAATGATTTATATGATAAAGGAAAAAAATATAAAACCAGAAGAAATTTTAGTTTCTACTTTTACAGAAAGAGCAGCAAGGGAGCTAACAACTAGAATAGGAAATAGATTAAAAAATGAAAAAATATATTTAGAGGGATTGTATATAGGAACACTTCATTCAATTTGTTTGAAAATAATAGATGAGAATATTGAGCATTCAAATTTAAAAAGAGGATATAGAGTTTTAGATAATGTAGATCAAAAATTTTTTGTTTTTTCAAAATTAAAATTTTTTAAAGAAATTAATGGATTTAATAATTTTTTTCAAAATAAAAACTATTTAACTAACTGGAAAATTGGAGAAAACTTAATAAAGTGGTTTAATAAATTTAGTGAAGAGGGGCTTGAGTTAGATGATAATAGCTTTTTAACACAAAGTTATCTAATGTACAAAAAATTAATTTTTGAAGAGAATGTTATAGATTTCTCTATGATTCAATGTGAAGCTTATAGAATTTTAAAAGAAAATTTAGAAATTCTAAAAAAGCTTCAAAGTAAAATAAAATATACAATGATTGATGAATATCAAGATACAAATACAATACAAGAAAAATTAATTTTTTTAATAGGTGGAAAAGAACAAAATATTTGTGTTGTTGGAGATGATGATCAAGGAATATACAGGTTTAGAGGGGCTACAATTAGAAATATTCTTCAATTTGAAGGAAGAGTAGGAAAAATATGTAAAGTTGTTAAATTAGAAGTAAATTATAGATCAGAAAAAGATATAGTTAAGTTTTGTAAAGAATGGATAGATAGTTTATATTGGGATGAATTTAGACACTCAAAAGAACTAATAGTACCCAAAGAAAAAAATATAGATAGAACTCGAGTTGTAAAATTATCTGTGGAAAGCTCTGAAAATAAATGGCAAGAAAGAATTGCTAATTTTTTAATTTTTATGAAGAATTCAAAAAAAATAAATGATTATAATCAAGTAGCTTTTTTATTCAGATCAGTGAAGAATAAAAAAATAGTTTCTTTAGCTCATTATTTAGAATATAGAGGAATTGGTGTCTATTCTCCAAGATCAAATCTATTTTTTAATAGAGAAGAAATTATATTAATTATAGGTGTCTTTCTTTATGTTTTATTAAGAGAAAATAGTAAAATTTATAATAATGAATATAAATTAGAAATATTAGATTATTATAAAAAATGTTTAAATATTATAGAGAAAAAAATAAAAGTAGATGAAGAATTAAAAAAAGAGTTAGAAATAATAAAGAGTGAATATGAAAATATAGACACAAATATAGGAAATCTTTTAAATTTATATTATAAAATTATTTCTATAAAATGTTTTAAAGAAATATTTGAAAATAAAGATAATAGTGTCTTAGAAAATAGAGCTTTATATAATTTGGGTATATTTTCAAAAATTGTTGAAAAGGCAGATAAGATATCGAGTATTCAAAATTTAACTAATGAAAATATATTAAAAATTGGGGACTATTTGTTTACAATGCATTTAAAATTTTTAAAGCAAAATGGTGTAGATGAATATGAGGATATAAAAGAATATGCTCCTAAAGGTGCAGTTTCATTTTTAACAATTCACCAGTCAAAAGGGTTGGAGTTTCCAATAGTAATAGTAGGATCTTTAGAAAGTGTGCCTGAATCAGATAAGAATGATGATGAAGAATTAGAAAAAAAATACATTCCTTATAATGATTTTGAGCCCGAATATAGAATAAAAGACTTTGATTTTTGGAGGTTATATTATACAGCCTTCTCAAGAGCTAAAAATTTATTAATTTTAAGTTGTATAGAAAGTAGCAAAGGTAAAAGACAGATACCATCTTTACCATTTAAAAGAGTTTATGAAAATATTCCAGATATTTTATCAGGAGATTTAAAATTTTCAGAATTAGATATTGAAAATACAAGTATTATAGATATTAAAGATAGTTATTCTTATACGGGAGATTTATTAAAATATAAAGAGTGTCCATATAGATATAAATTAAATAAAATTTATGATTTTCAAAGGAAAAAAACAATTGAAAATTTTTATGGGACTTTAATTCATGAAAGCTTTGAGTATTTAAATCTTTCTATATTAAATGGTAAAGATTTAAATATAGAAAAAATACAAAATAAATACTACTCTGATTATGAATTTATGAAAAAGAAGGAGAATTTATTTTTAGATAAAGAAGTTTTAAATAAAGGTTTAGAACAAATTTTAAATTATTACAATGGTGATTTATTAAAAAATAAAATAGTAGATGTTGAAAAAAATTTATTTGTATTTAGAGGTGCTTATACTATTGAAGGAAAATTAGATTTAATTATACAAGAAGGAGAAAATTTAAAAATAGTAGATTTTAAAACAGGATCAGATAATATAGATAAAGAGAGTTTAGAAAATTATATAGCTCAAATAAAGCTATACTGTTATTTATTATCAATGAATAGTGAGAAAAAGGTTTTGGGTGGCTATATATATTTTGTAAAAAATCAGAATAAAATTGAAATACCATATACTTTAGGTGATGAAGAAGAAATTTTAAAAGATTTTGATTCAATAACAGAGCAGATATCTAACGGTATGTTTTCAGAAAAAAGATTATCTGAAGAAAAATGTTTAAAATGTGAATTTAAAAAGCACTGTTTTGGTATAAATATGATATAATAATAATAAAAAATTAGGTGATAAAAATGTATGTAGTGTTAAAAGAAAGTGCTACATCTCAAGAAATCTTAGAGCTGAAGAAATTTATACAAAAAACAGGACATGGAGCTTTAGAGATTTTAGATGGTAGCATAAAAAAAATAGGAATAATGGGAAAAAAAGATGGGCTAACTAAGGAAGAATTGAAGGAATTCTCAATAGTTAAAGAGATTATAAAGATAGGAAAACCTTTTAAGTTCGTTAGTCGAGAATTTAAAAAAGAGGATACCCTTATAGAAATAAAAGGTAGGAAAATAGGTGGTACAGATTTAATTCTAATGGCAGGACCATGTTCAATTGAAAATAAAGAGATGATAATGGACATTGCTAAAGTTGTAAAGAAAAATGGAGGAGAATTTCTAAGAGGTGGAGCTTTTAAGCCAAGAACATCTCCATATGACTTCCAAGGTTTAGGAGAAGAGGGCCTAAAATATATGAGAGAAGCATGTGATAAATATGACCTTGTAATGGTAACAGAAGTAATGGATACTAGAGATATAGAGTTGATAGAAAAATATACAGATATATTTCAAGTTGGAGCTAGAAATATGCAAAATTTTAGCTTATTAAAAGAACTAGGAAAGACAGATAAACCTATTCTTTTAAAAAGAGGATTAAGTGCTACAATAAGAGAGTTTTTAATGGCGGCAGAATATATAGTTGCTTTTGGTAATGAAAAAGTTATTCTTTGTGAAAGAGGAATTAGAACATTTGAAATCGCAACTAGAAATACTGTTGATATAAATGGTGTAGCACTTTTAAAAGAAAAGTCTCATCTTCCAATTATAATAGATGCAAGTCATGGAACGGGTAAGAAATCTTTAGTTGAACCAGTGACACTAGGATGTATATTAGCAGGAGCAGATGGTGCAATGGTAGAAATACATCAAAACCCAGCATGTGCTTTATCAGATGGAGAGCAAAGTTTAAATTTTCAAGAGTTTGAAGTTTTATGTAAAAAAATGAAAAAAACATTGGAATTTAAAGAGAGTTTAAAATGTTTATAGATAAAAAATTTTATTATGAGCTTGAGGAGTTTTTAAAGTTAGGATTAAAGGCGATCTATACAACTAAAAATTTTGGAGATGTGAAAAAAGAAGAGGATAGAAATAAAATTAATTCTATATTAAATATAAAGGATAAAAAAATTTATTCAGGATTTCAAACACATTCGTCAAATATTGTGGTTATAGATGAAGAAACGATAATTTATTCAGAAGATACAGATGGATTTATAACTAAAAGAGATGATGTAGTTATATTTACAAAATATGCAGATTGTTTACCCATATACATATATGATACTGAAAATGGTGCTTTTGGATGTGTTCATTCAGGATGGGTAGGAAGTTTTGAAAATATTGGTTTAAAAGCTATTGAAATGATGATAAAAGAATTTAATAGTAAAATAAAAAATATTGTAGTAGCATTTGGAGTAGGAATATCTCTTGAGAATTATGAAGTATCAGAAGAGTTTTACTTGAAATTTAAGAGGAAGTTTAATGAGAAACTGTTAGAAAAAGTTTTTTTAAAAAAAGAGAATAAATATTATTTTGATAATCAACAATTTAATTATAATCTTATGAAAGAGAGTGGAGTACAAGAAAAAAATATTATAACTAATAACCTATGTACATATAGAGATAACTTTCATTCTTATAGAAGAGAAAAAGAAGATTCAGGAAGAAATGGAGCATATATATTTGTTGACAAAAATAGAAAAAAGTGATACAATAATTTGCTAATAAAATGCACATTGATTATTTCTAAACAAGGTGCCCTTAGGGGATGTTTAGTTTTGAGATCAGTGGAAGAAATAACCAAAATTAGGAGGAATTAAAAAATGGCAGTAATTACTATGAAACAATTACTTGAAGCTGGAGTTCACTTTGGACACCAAGCTAAGAGATGGAATCCAAAGATGTCTAAGTACATCTTCACTGAGAGAAACGGAATCCACGTAATCGATTTACACAAATCTTTAAAGAAAATTGAGGAAGCTTATGCTGTAATGAGAGAAATCGCAGCAAACGGTGGAAAAGTTTTATTCGTAGGAACTAAAAAGCAAGCTCAAGAAGCTGTAAAAGATCAAGCTGAGAGATCAGGAATGTACTACGTAAACAACAGATGGTTAGGTGGAATGTTAACAAACTACAAAACTATCCAAACTAGAGTAGAGAGATTAAAAGAGTTAGAAAGAATGGATGCTGATGGAACATTAGATACAGCATACACTAAAAAAGAGGCTTCTAACTTCAGAAAAGAGTTAGTAAAACTTTCTAAAAACTTATCAGGAATTAAAGATATGAAAGAAGTTCCAGCTGCTATATTCGTAGTAGACGTTAAGAAAGAAACTTTAGCAGTAGTAGAAGCTGCTAAATTAGGAATCCCTGTATTCGCTATGATCGATACAAACGTGGATCCTGATTTAATAACTTACCCAATTCCAGCAAATGATGACGCTATCAGATCAGTAAAGTTAATCGCTTCTGTAATGGCTAACGCTATCATCGAAGGAAACCAAGGAAAAGAAAACGCTGCAGTTTCAAACGACGAAATCGTTGTTGAAGAAGGATCAGCTGAGTAATAAATACTTGAATTTAATGGAATTGAGGGCATAGCCCTCAATTCCTTGTACTATATAGATATGTAGAAATTCTAAAAATTTAGGAGGAAAAAATGGCAGAGATTACAGCAAAATTAGTAAAAGAACTAAGAGATAGAACTGGTGCTGGAATGATGGATTGTAAAAAAGCATTAGGAGAAACAAACGGAGATATCGAAAAGGCGATAGACTTACTAAGAGAGAAAGGAATTGCTAAAGCTGCTAAGAAATCAGGAAGAACAGCTGCAGAGGGATTAATATTTGACGGTGTTTCTGCTGATCACAAAACAGCAGTAGTATTAGAGTTCAACTCTGAGACAGACTTCGTTGCTAAAAACGATGAGTTCAAAGCTTTAGGAGCAAAAATGGTAGAGATCGCTTTAAGACCAGAGATCAAAACTGTTGAAGATTTAAAAGCTGCTGAGATTGATGGAGTTACAGTTGAAACAACTATAACTAACTTAATCGCAAAAATCGGAGAGAACATGTCTCTAAGAAGATTTGAAAAAGTAACTACTGAAGGGTTTGTAACTACTTACAACCACTTAGGAGGAAAATTAGGAGTTATCGTTGAGATGACTGGAGAAGCAACAGAAGCTAACATTACTAAAGCTAAGGATATCGCAATGCACGTAGCAGCTATGGATCCTAAATATGTTGACAGATCAGTTGTAACAACAGATGATTTAGATAGAGAGAGAGAGATTTCTAGAAAGCAATTAGAAGCTGAAGGAAAACCTGCTCAAATTATCGAAAAGATTTTAGTTGGAAAAATGAACAAGTTCTATGAGGAGAGCTGTTTAGTTGACCAAATTTTCGTAAAAGCTGAAAATAAAGAGACAGTTGCAGAGTACGCAGGAGATATTAAAGTAGTTTCTTTCGCTAGATACAAAGTTGGAGAAGGAATCGAAAAAGAAGAAGTAGATTTCGCAGCAGAGGTTGCAGCTCAACTTAACGCGTAATACAACAAAGTATAGGGGTGCGACTTAGCACCCCCTTTTTTTAAGCTAAATATGATAATAGAGGAGAGTTTTGAGATGAAGCCAATTTATAATAGAATTCTATTAAAATTAAGTGGAGAAGCTTTAATGGGAGACCAAGAATTTGGAATCTCTTCAGAGACAATAACTTCATATGCTAAACAAATAAAAGAGATAGCAGACTTAGGAGTAGAAGTAGGAATAGTTATCGGTGGTGGTAATATATTTAGAGGATTATCTGGAACTGAACAAGGAATAGACAGAGTAACTGGAGATCACATGGGTATGTTAGCAACAGTTATAAACTCACTGGCTCTTCAAAACGCAATTGAATTATTAGGAGTACCTACAAGAGTACAAACTGCAATCGAAATTCCAAAGGTAGCTGAACCTTTCATAAAAAGAAAGGCTCAAAGACATTTAGAGAAGGGTAGAGTTGTAATATTTGGTGGTGGAACAGGTAACCCTTATTTCACAACTGATACAGCAGCAGCACTTAGAGCGATAGAGATTAACGCAGATGTTGTAATAAAAGCAACTAAAGTTGATGGAATCTATGATAAGGATCCTGTAAAGTTTGCTGATGCAAAAAAATATACAGATGTTACTTATACAGAGGTTTTAAATAAAGATTTAAAAGTTATGGATGCAACTGCAATCTCTTTATGTAGAGAAAATAAATTACCAATAGTTGTATTTGATTCATTAACAGAGGGAAATATAAAAAGAGTAGTTCTTGGTGAAAAAATAGGAACAACAGTAATAAACGGATAATTTTAGGAGGGTAAAATGAGCGCACAAGTAATAATGAATGATTGTAAAGATAAAATGAATAAAGCTATCGAATCTACAAAGCATAAATTTGCATCAATAAGAGCAGGTAGAGCTAACGTTTCAATGTTAGATGGAATAAAAATAGAGCAATACGGATCATTAATGCCATTAAATCAAGTTGGGACTGTATCAGCTCCAGAAGCTAGATTATTAGTAATTGATCCTTGGGATAAATCAGTTATACCTACAATTGAAAAGGCTATAATGACTTCAAACTTAGGATTAACTCCAAACAATGATGGAAAAGTTATTAGATTAATGATACCTGAGTTAACTGCTGATAGAAGAAAAGAGTATGTAAAATTTGCTAAGACTGAAGCAGAAAATGGAAAAGTTGCTGTTAGAAATATCAGAAAAGATATGAACAATAACTTAAGAAAGTTAGAGAAAGAAGGAGAAATAACTGAGGACGATTTAAAGAGATTTGAAGATGATGTTCAAAAGTTAACAGATGCAACAATTAAAACAATTGATCAACTTCTTGCTTTAAAAGAAAAAGAGATTACAACTGTATAATATTGAAAAGAGAGCTAAACTTAGCTCTCTTTTTTTGTAAGTAAAATATATAATATTAAAAATAAACCACTAAAAAATAATAAAATTATTAAAACTTCATTAGCTGAGGAATAATTTCCAGACTCAATAGCAGAGTATAGAGCTAATGGTAAAGTTTGTGTTCTTCCAGGAATATTTCCGGCAATTAAAATAGTTGCACCAAATTCTCCAAAAGCTCGACCAATTCCCAAGATAACACTAGAAAAAACTTTTCGATAACTTAGTGGAAGGTAAACGTACTTAATCATATTTAATTTAGAAATCCCAAGGCATTGTGCTGTTTCTATATAAGCTTTATCAATAGTATCAAAGCCAACTTTAACGCCTTGATATATTATAGGCAGAGAAACTATTATTGCAGCAATAGCTGCTCCTTCAAAAGAGAATATAAATCTAAAGCTAAAAAGATTATAAAAAAATTTTCCAATAAAACTATTTTTTCCTAAAAAAATAATCAACATATATCCAATAACAGAAGGGGGTAAAAAAATAGGTAAAGTAACTATAAATTCTATTATTTTTTTTAGATTATTTTTATTATTAAAGGAAAAATAAAGTATAATACTAAAAAGTAAATTAAATATTAGAGATAAAAAAACAATACTTAAAGATAACTTAAGAGGTGTAATCATTCCCAACCTTTTCCTCTTAAAAATTTAAAAAAATTCTCAGCATCCTCTTTATTTTTAGTTGTTTTTGAAATACCAATTGAATATTCAATTGGTTTATGAAGATTTGTTGGAAAAATTTCAATAACTTTAGAATTTTTTAGCAACTTTGCATCAGTTAAATAAACTATACCAAAATCAGCTTCTCCTAATTCAACATAGGAAAGTACACTTCTAACATCTTTTCCGTATACTAAAGAGTAATCTTTTAATGGAAGATTATTTAAAACTTCAGTTGCATATTGACCAGCAGGAACATACTTAGGGTCACCAATAGCTAAAACACCGTTATTTGAAGATGTATTGTTATTTTTTATTAAAACTAAAGAGTTTTCTAAAATAACTTCTTCATTGAATATGTAATTATTATTTTTTAAATCAATCATATAATCTCTGTTAGCAAGAAAAATAATATCAACATCTCCACCCTGTTCTAGTTGTCTTTTTAAAGTTCCAGAACCTCCTAAATTTAAAGAGATAGTTAATTCAGGATCTATAGTTTTGTATTCTTGAATATTTTTTTCTAAATACTCTTTTAAAGAGGCTGCACCACTTACTAAAATTTCTTTAGAAAAAATAGATTGAAATAAAATAATGAAAATAAAAATAATATTTTTCATAAATCCCCCCATTAGTTAATATTATTTATTCATTTGATAAAGAGTATATAAGCCTCTAATACTTAATTCCGGACAATACTCATCGATTTCTTGAATCTCTGCAAAAAGAATTTTTCCTAGGCCTCCTGTAGCTATAATATATGGATCAGGAACAATTTTTTTTATTTCATGTATAATATTTTTTAATTGTCCAGCGTATCCATAGAAAATTCCAGCTTGAATTTGTTCAGCAGTATTTCTACCAAGAACACTTTCTGGAGTGCTAAATTTAACTTTAGGAAGCTTAGCAGTATTTCCAAATAAGGCATTAATAGACATCTCTATTCCAGGTAAAATTCCACCTCCAATATAAACTCCATCTTTTAAAACCTCATATGTAGTTGCAGTTCCAAGATCGAATATAACAAGGTTTCTCTTTGGATAATCAATTATAGCTTGGGCAATATCAATAATTCTATCAGCACCAAAACCGTTTATTTGAAGATTTTCAGCAAAAGAAAATGGAAGTTTTAAATTTAAATCTATGATCATAGGTTCAATTTTAAAGTATTTTCTTCCTAGAAATTGAAATATTCCAATTAAATTTGGAACGACAGATGAAATAACAATTCCATTTAATTCTTTAATTTCAACACCATTAAAATCACATATATTTTTCAAGTATGAAAAGTATTCATCCTCAGTTAATTTTTCGTTTGAAGATACTCTAAAGCTAAGTAGAACTTCTCCTTTTGGATTAAGTAAACCAGTAACAATATGAGTATTTCCAATATCTACAGCTAAAAGCATGTAATCACCGCCTAATAAAAATTTAGATAATCCATATTATAAACTATATTTTAAAAAATGTAAATTTTTCTCGGATAAATTATTTAAATGAATTATAATGTAGTAAATAGAGTAAGAGGTGTTTATATGAAAAAATCAGTAGGAATAGTTGTAGAATATAATCCCTTCCATAATGGACATAAATATCATTGTTTAAAGGCTAAAGAGTACGGTGATATTGTAGTTGCTGTTATGAGTGGAGATTATGTCCAAAGAGGAGAACCAGCTTTTATAGATAGATGGACAAGAGCGGAGTTAGCTTTAAAAAATGGTGTTGATATAGTAGTGGAGTTGCCGATATTCTATTCAACACAAAGTGCAGAAATATTTGCTAGAGGAGCAATAGGAATATTAAATTTAATGAATATAGAAAAACTGGTTTTTGGGTCTGAAACTGGGGATGTAAAAAAACTAATAGAAAGAGGAGATTTAGAAGAGCAAGAGGAGTTTAAAGTAGAACTAAAAAAACAATTGAAAGAGGGACATTCTTATCCAACAGCTTATTCAAATACTTTAAAGATATTAGATAAAATAGATGAGTTAGATTCTAATGATATTTTAGGTGTTGAATATATCAAGGCTTTAAAATTTTGGAAAAGTAAAATAGAACCAATTGCTATAAAGAGAGAAAAGAGTGGATATTATTCAGAAGAGATAAAGGACGGAATTGCTAGTGCCACTGGTATTAGAAAAAAAATTCAATCTGGAGAAGAGATAAAAGATGTTGTACCAACTACAACATATGAGATACTAAAGGAGAGTTTAGAAAAAAATAACTTTGCAAAACTACAAGATTTCTATCCACTTATAAGACATAGAATACTTTTAGAAAAAGAAAAACTAGAAAGAATTCAAGATATTGAACAGGGATATGAAAATAGAATATATGAGGCAGCTTTTTCTTGTAAAGAATTTGAAAGTTTTTTTGAAAAAATAAAAAGTAAAAGATATACTCAGGGAAGAGTTCAGAGAATTTTAATTCATATACTGTTAGGAATAGAAAAAGAACAAATAGAAAGAGTAAAAGAAAAAATTCCTTATATAAGAGTTTTAGGATTTACTAAAGAAGGGCAAAATTATTTAAAAAAATTAAAAGATGAAGAAGTGGAAGTTTTGACTTCATTAAAAAATATACAAAAATATTTAGAGAAAGATTCCTTAGATTTATTAGAACAAAATGAAGTAGCAAGTAAAATTTATGCAATGGTAAATCCGTATGAGGATAGAAAAATACCTATAATTATAAAGTAGAGGTACTATGGATAGAATAAAATTAACAAAAGATATAAAAGAAATTTTAAATATTTTAAATACTCATGGCAAGGGATATATTGTAGGAGGTTATATAAGAGATTATCTATTAGGTTTAACTCCTAAAGATTGTGATTTTTGTACAGATATAGATTATTCAAAGTTAAAAGATATTTTTAAAGATTATTCACCAAAAGAGATTGGAAAAGCTTTTGGAATAATTCAAATCGTTTATAATGGGAAAAGTTACGAAATTGCAAAGTTAAGAAGAGATGTAATATTTACATCTTTTAGAAATATAGCCGAAGTAGAATTTATTAATGATATCTATGAGGATTTAAAGAGAAGAGATTTTACGGTTAATGCTATAGCTTATAATGGAAGTAATCTGATTTATTTATCACAAGTAGAAATAGATGATATAAAAAATAGAGTTTTAAGATTTGTTGGAAATGGAAAAAAAAGAATAGAAGAGGACCCGTTAAGAATATTAAGAGGTATAAGAATAGCAGGGGAAAAAAAATTATTGATATTAGAGAAAACAAAACAAGAGATAAAAGAGTGTAAAAATGAGATAAAAAGAGTTTCTATTGAAAGAGTTCAAGATGAGTTTTTTAAGATGCTAAAAGGAGAAAATTCAAGTAATTCTTTTAAATCTTTATATGACTTAGGAGTTTTTGAAGTGATATTTCCAAAAACATATAAAAATATAAAATTAAATGAGGTATTAGAAGATTTAGATAAAATAGATAGCTTATTTTTATTGGAAGAATCTTTAGTATTAAAATTAGTGGTTATTTTTAATAAAAGTAAAGATGAGTTAAATTATTTAAAATTGGATAATAAAAGTAAAAAATCAATTTTAAATATAATTGAAAATTTAGAAAAAATAAAAAATATTAGTAGTAAATATGAAATAAAAAAGATGATTATGACCATAGGGTTAGAAGATTTCAAAAATATATTAAAAATAGAAAATTTGAGAGATAATATATCTTTAATAAAAGAGAAATTCAATGAAATTCTAATAAATAATGAACCTATTTTTATGAAGGCGTTAGCAATTTCGGGAAAAGATATATTAGATTTAGAAATAAAAGATGGAAAAAAAATTAAAGAGTTATTGGAAAAATCTTTAGATATAGTATTGAAAAATCCTGAATTAAACCAGAAAAATTATTTACTAAAATTGATAGAGGAGGAAAAAATTTGAAGCGAAGAATACCTTTAACAACACAGATATTTTATGGAGTAGGAGTAAGTTATGCCATTGTGGATCAAATATTTGCACAATGGATCTTATATTTTTATCTTCCACCAGAAAACTCAGGTCTTAAACCATTTTTAACACCTGTTTTAATATCATTGGCATTAGCTATTTCAAGAGTAGTAGATATGATTTCAGATCCAGTAGTAGGATATTTATCAGATAAATTTAATAGTAGATGGGGGAGAAGAATACCATTTATTGCTGTGGGAGCCATTCCTTTGGCTATAACAACAGTAGCCTTTTTCTATCCACCAATGATAAGTGAAAAAGGGACATTTATCTATTTAGCACTTATAGGATCTTTATTTTTTACATTTTATACAATAGTAGGAGCTCCGTATAATGCTTTAATACCAGAAATTGGAGAAAATTCAGAAGAGAGATTGAATCTATCAACGTGGCAATCAGTTTTTAGATTATTATACAGTGCAATTGCAATGATTTTACCAGGGGTTCTAATTAAGTATTTTGGTAAAGGAGATACATTAGTTGGGATTAGAGGAATGGTTATTTCATTAAGTATTTTATGTGTTTTAGGACTGTATGTAACTGTTTTTTTAGTTCCAGAAAAAAAATACTCAAGACCTGTTGAACATGTCGGGAATATTAAAGAAATTTTAAAAGAAGTAGTAAAAGATAAAGATTTTAGGAATTATTTATTAGGATTACTATTTTTCTTTGTAGGATTTAATTCTTTAAGAGCTATGATGAACTATTATGTAGAGGATATAATGGGATATGGAAAAGAGACAATAACGATAGCATCAGCTTTATTATTTGGAGCATCAGCTTTATTTTTTTATCCAGTAAATAAATTATCTAGAAAATTTGGATATAGAAAAATTATGTTAGGATCTTTAGTTGGACTAATAATATTAACAATAGCTTTATCATTATTAGGAAAAGTAATACCTGTAAAATATGGATTTTTAATATTTGGACTTTTAGGAATACCAATATCAGGAGCAGCATTTATATTCCCACCAGCAATGATGAGTGATATAAGTGAAAAAATAAGTAAAAGAATAAATAATAGAATCGAAGGAGTTTGCTTTGGAATTCAAGGATTTTTCTTAAAAATGGCATTTTTAGTATCAATAGTTGTATTACCATTGATGCTTGTTTTAAGAGGAAGTGGAGAGGTAACGAAGTTTGGTATATACTCATCGGCAATATTTTCAGCAGTATCTTTTGTAATCTCATATGTATTTTATTTTAAATATAATGAATAGGAGGAGTGTTGAAAAAAATAGAAATTGGGGCATTAATTATAATTTTTGCCTCAATTTTCTTTTTTAGGTTGCATTGGACAACATTTAAAGAGAAAATTGAGATAGGAGATATCATTGAATTAACTGGTAGAGTAGATGCAGGAAAAGGAAAAGTTGAAAATATAAATGGAAAATATCCAGTAAAAAATATGTATTTTACAGTAAACAAAGTAGAAGATGGAGAAAAAATTATTTTAGGAGAAGTAAAGAAAATAAAGTTTTCAAAATGGGGAGTTCAATATAATATAGAGGCAGAAGAGGTAAATAATAAAGAGAATATATTGAGAACTTTTTTTATAAAAAAAATAAAGAAAATAAGTGCAAATTATTCCTTTGGTTTAGAACATTTTTTGAGAGCAACAGTTCTAGGAGAGGGATATTTATTAGATGAAGATGTAAAAGAAAAGTTTAGATACACAGGAACAGCTCATTTATTGGTAATATCTGGATTACATATTGGAATAATTATTACAGGAATGTCATTGTTATTTTTGAAATTAAATATTCAAAAAAGAAATAGATATATTTTAGTTTTTATCATTTTAACATTATATGTTATTTCCATTGGAAAATCTCCATCAATATTTAGAGCATACATAATGGGATCAATTTATTTATTAGGAAATATTTTATATGAAAAGGTAAATAGTAAAAAAAGTTTTATGCTAGCTTTTTGTTGTTCACTTTTAATTTTTCCAACATGGATTTACTCCATATCTTTTTGGATGTCATATATAGCAGTATTTTCTATAATTTTTATTTATGAAAAAATTCCTAAAATAAAAAAATACAGAAGTAAATACTTTAATAAGATATTAAATACATTATTAATGACATTAACAATTCAACTTTGTATGACACCAATTTTTTATATATTTTTTAATACGATTCCTTTATTTTCAGTTTTTAGTAATTTAATTATAATTCCAATAGCATCAGTTTTTATAATGATAAGTTTTATGACAATATTTTTATCAAATTTTTATTTAGAATTTTTAACAATTTCATTGGTAAATTATACTTATATAATTTTAATAAAGAGTATTGAATTACTAAGTGAAATTCCATATTTGACATTAGAATTATAGTTGTGTTAAGCTATTTATACGAGGTGATAAGAATGATTGTTTTAAAGGTTATAATTTTACTATTTTCTTTGGTATTACACGAATTAGCTCATGGATATATGGCTTTATTTTGTGGAGATAAAACAGCTAAATATTCAGGAAGACTATCTTTAAATCCATTAAAGCATTTAGATCCAATAGGAGCGTTAGTACCAATTTTTATGTTGTTAAGTGGTTCAAATTTTATAATAGGATGGGCAAAACCAGTACCAGTAAATTATTTTGCTTTTAGAAATGGAAGAGTTGGAGAATTTTTAGTTTCAATAGCAGGTGTTTTAACAAATTATTTATTAATGATACTAGGAGCTATTTTAATAAAATATGGAGTAGTACCTTTTAATGATATATCAATTTATTTTATAATAATAAATATGGCTTTAGGAACATTTAATCTTCTACCAATTCCACCATTAGATGGATCAAGAGTTATAGCATCATTTTTAAATGATGAAAATAGAATAAAGGTATTTACTTTAGATACATATGGAATTTTATTTATAATAGTATTAAGTTATTTTGGAATATTAAGTAAAATGATGTCTCCTATATACAATATTTTAGTGAGATTTATAGATTTGATAATTAGGAGTTAGTTAAATGAAAAGTATAAAAAAAGCTGTAAGGATAGAGTTTGAAGAAAGAAAATCAAAATTTATAGGTTATGCTAAACCAATTTCAACAAAAGAAGAGGCTGAAGATTTTATAAGTATGATTAGAGAGATGCATCCAGATGCTACTCATAATTGTACTGTTTATAGAGTTATTGATAATGGACAAGAGTATTTTAAGGCTGATGATGATGGAGAGCCTAGTGGAACTGCTGGAAAACCTATGGGTGAAATACTGACTTATATGGAAGTAAATAATGTAGTAGTAGTAGCGACAAGATATTTTGGTGGCATAAAATTAGGAGCTGGTGGTTTAGTAAGAAATTATGCTAAAACTGCAAAGTTAGCAGTTTTAGAAGGGGAAATTGTAGAGTTTATAGAAAGAGTTGAGTGTTTGCTAGATTTTTCTTATGAGAAAATAAATGAAGTAGAGACATTACTTATAAATGGTAATGAGGAGTTATTAAATAAAGATTTTAACGAACGAGTAACGTATAGAGTGAAAGTTTCTGATGAAACATTAGAGAAGTTAAAAGATCTCAAAGATATATTAGTAATAATGTAAAAACAGGTAGATTATTCTACCTGTTTACTTTTATTTTATAATCTTTTTTTTTGAATAAAAATAGTAATAATAAAGTTAAAGTTACATAAGCAAATTCAACAACTATTATATAATATGGCCACTCTCCAAAATAATTAAGAGGAGATGAGAAAGTTGGTTTTCTATTGATATAAAGATAATTTGTTCCAAGAACTGTATTGACAAAGTAAACACCAGTTGCAATAATATTTAAACCAAGAAATGAAGCTGTCCAAGATTCTAGAGATGGTCTTAATTTAAAAACTTTATACTCTACGATTGCAACAAAAATTATATAAAAATGTGTTGAAAAAAAGCTTATGTTGAAGAAGTGAGGAAATGTTTCTCTCACTTCAGGTGTTAATAAAGCAAAAATTGCTCCAATAGACCAAAAGAATGTTGCATATAAAAAAGGTGGAAATCTAAATATAGATCCAAATACTGCAAATATAAGAGTTATATTGCAAAGGTGTAGTGGAAGTAATTGATACCAAGCTTCACCAATTAATTTATATCTAATAAAAAGTTCACCACATTTAATTAATAAAATGACAAAAGATATAATCCTCATAATTTTTTTAGGCTGTGGATTGTATGCAACTCCAAAATAAAGAAACAGAAAAACCAAAGAATATCCCAAAAGATAAAAAAGATGTAATTTATCAAATAGTTCGAACTCCATGTACTCCTCCTAATTTATTTATGAAAACCTAAATCTGCAGGATTGATATCCCCAGAAACATGCTGAATAGTTCCACCTAGACTTTCAAACTGTACTCTTTTTTCAGCGGTTTTCATAATAAGATTTATAGTTTTTTCATTTAGTGACGATTTATTATAATGCCCTTTAGACCAATAATCAATAATTAATTTACTATCTCCAAAAATTTTAAAATTTCTTTCTCTTAAAGCAATGTCAATAGCTAAAAAAATACCGATTAATTCCCCATAGTTATTTGTACTGCCTTGAGGAGCGAGATAGTTTCCAAACTCGTTTATCATTTTTTCAGGAAGAATATTATCAAGTAAAGAGATTCCTAAACGGTTAGTAACTCTCACTTCGACACCAATACCTCGTCCAGTTCCAGCATCAAAATAGATACCATCTTCTAATTTATTTTTAGCCTCTTGAATTTTTAATTTTTTATCTTCATAGAGTCCACCATTTTTTAACCATTCTTTAGCTTCAAGCTCTGTTTTAAATGATTTATAACGAGCATTTTTTCCTTTAGTAGCACTTTGACATTCAGGCCAAGAAGTTACAATTTTTGAGTAATTTTCATTGTCTATAATAAAAGCATAATATTTTGTAGCCATAATTCTCCTTCTAAAGTTTTATACTATTTTATCATAAAATTAAAAAAAATAAAAAGGAAAGAGAAGAAAATACCAAAAAAACTTCGGATCATTAGCAAAAAAATGTTGCAAAAGTTAAAAAATTATGATAAAATCTTTACGATAAATAGAAAGATTTTAGGAAGGTGAAATTAATGAGAAAAGGAATTCATCCAGAGTACAAAGTAATAACTGTTGATTGTACATGTGGAAACAAATTTGAAACAAGATCAACTTTAGCAAAGGGAGACGAGCTTAAAATAGCTGTTTGTTCAAACTGTCACCCATTCTATACTGGAAAAGCTAAGTTCATAGACGCAGCTGGAAGAGTAGAGCAATTCAATAAGAGATTTGGATTAAAAAAATAAGAAAACGGGACTATGTCCTGTTTTTTTTTAAAGAAATATAACTAGGGAGGTTAAAATGGCTGTAATAGAAATAAATCATCCGCTAATACAACATAAATTAACATTATTAAGAAATAAAAATACGGATACAAAATCATTCAGAGAAAATTTAAATGAGATATCTAAACTGATGACTTATGAAGTAACAAAAAATTTAGTTTTAGATGAAATTGAGGTTGAGACTCCTCTAATGAAAACAACTGGACATACATTAGGAACAAACATTGCAGTTGTACCTATTTTAAGAGCTGGATTAGGAATGGTAGATGGAATAGTATCTTTAATTCCAACAGCAAAAATAGGACATATAGGAGTTTATAGAGATGAAGAAACTCTACAACCAGTATATTACTACTGTAAACTTCCTGTAGATGTTCAAAATAAACAAGTTATATTAGTAGATCCAATGTTAGCAACAGGTGGATCAGCAATTTATGCTATAGATTACTTGAAAAATGCTGGAGTAAAAAATATAGTATTTATGTGTTTAGTAGCAGCTCCAGAAGGAATTGCAAAAGTTTTACAAACACATCCAGATGTAGCAATTTATACTGCTAAAATAGACCAAGGATTAGATTCAAATGGATATATTTATCCTGGTTTAGGAGATTGTGGAGATAGAATATTTGGAACAAAATAAATAAAAATAGCTGAAGTTACTTCAGCTATTTTTTTATTGATTCATTTTCAAGAAAAACAAGTAAAGTTTCTAATTCTTTTAAACTATTATTATTTAAAATCATTTTAAATTTATTATTTAAATCTTCAATAAAGTCATTAACACAGCTTTCAATCATTTCACCATTTTTGGATAAACGAACAGAGAAACTTCGAGCATCTTTTAATGAGGGAATTTTTTCGATATATCCAAGTTTTTCTAGTTTCGCTAAAGTTTTGCTAATAGCAGGTTTTTCGATAATTCCCATTTCAATAAGTTCTTTGGGAGTACTTTCTCCTAATTCTTTAATTTTAAAAAGAATTATACCTTGTGAAGCTTCTAAATTAAAATCTTTTAATTTTTCGTTAAGAATTTTTCTTTGAAGTTTACTTATTCTTGAGATTAAAACAGGTATTTTAATTTTATTCATTTGAATCTCCTTCTATAAATAATATAAGTCTAGTTAAAAGCATTGAAAATAAAAGCATAATAGTTATTTGAATAGCCCTTGAAGAAGCTTTAGTTACAATATCACCATAAGGAGATAGATATAAACAAATTGGCAATATAGTGGCTCTGACAACTCCGAAATAAAAACCTCTTTTATAAGGGGTATCACCATAATAACCTAAATAAATTAACGGATAAAAAAATAACATAATTCCTAAAGAAAAAATAATAGGATTATTTCCAATACCATTAATTAAAAAAGAAAAAATAATGGCTATAGTACACCCTAGAACATGAATAAAAATATTTAAGAAAGATAATTTATGAATTTTATCTAAATTTAGATTTGTATATATACCTGCTAGAGTTGCATATGCAAAAAAGGTATCACGAATATCAAAAATCATATATAAAATCCAAATAGTAAAAACGATAATAGTTATTTTTAATGCAGTTAAAAAACTAGGATGGATATTTTCATTAGAAGTGATTGCAGATATTTTACACTCTTCTTTTTTCTTAGGAAAAATATATAAAAGTAAGCATCCTATCATACCACCTATAAAGGTAACAGTAAAGATATCTGTAACCATATTTTCTACAATCTTATCACTATAGGTTGAATATATAGTTGTAAAAGAGTAGCCTAAAATACCACTTCTAACAGCATTTTGATATCTACTAGACAAAAAAAAGCAAGTAAAGAAAAAAATAAAAGTTGCTAATGAAAATAAAAGAAATTTATCTCGAAATATCTCTGAAACAGAAAGACCAATAGTGGCAAAAATACCAGTCCATAAATAATTTTTTAAAAATATTTTTAAAGAAAAATAAGTCATACTAGTAACAACTCCAAATGCTACCACAGGGATTTGAAAATTAAAAGAAAGATTTGTATATTTACTTATTAAAAGTCCAATAGTAATAGCAAAAATAGTCCTTAAAATATCGTTGGAATAATCTTTAATACACATAGTTGAATACCTTTATAATATGGATCCAAACTTTAGCCATAAAGTTATAAAAAATATTGTCATCTTTTGAAAGAAGAATAACTGATGCCATAGAGCCACTAGATAAATTTTTAATGCTTTGAGAATTTTCAACAAGAATAGATACTCTAATTTTACCGTTATCTCTTATCCAACGATTATCTTCTGGAATATTAACTAAAGTATTTGAAGCTGTATAACCTTGAGCTAAGATAGGACTAATGTTTTCAACTTTGCCTTTAAAAATAATACCAGGGATACCATCAAATAGTATAAGAGCTTTCCTTCCAGAAGTTATTGAGTTAATATTTTTTTCTTTTAAATCAACATTTACCTTTAAGATATCATCATTTTTTATATAAAAAAGTGTTGTATTCTCTTTAACAAAGGTATTTTCATAAAAATTATCCATAACTATTTCTCCTTTCATTGGGGATAAAATAGTTGTGTTATCTAGATTAATTTTAGCTTGGTTTAGAGATCCTTTTGCTATTAAAAGAGAAGGGATTGAATCTTCATTTTTTTTATATTTAACTTGTAAATTTTTTAATTCATTTTCACTATTATTTAAAGTTTTTTCTGAATCTAAAAGTTTATTTCTCATATTATCAAGATCAAGTTCACTTATAAAATTTTTCTTATAAAGAGTTTGAAATTTTATAAGTTCTTTTTTATTTTGAAGGAATATAATTTTATTTTTTTCTATGATTTCTTTAGTTTTGTCTATATCATTTTTTAAATTTTTAATTGAATCAAGAACTTCATTATATTTACCTAGAGCTGAAATATATGAAGCATGATAAACTTTATTATCAATTGAAAAAAGTGGTTGTTGAGAGCTAACAATCTCTCCATTTTTAACAAATATTTTATCAACACTACCAGATACTTTACTATATACAGGAGAAATTTGATATTCTAAGTGTGCTCTAGAAGAATAGGGAATATTCATTTGTACAGCAACTGTTCCTATTAAGATAACAAAGAAAGAAAGAAAAATAATGAAATATATAAGTATAGATTTTTTATGAATTAACATATAATCACTCCTAAATTAAAATTAGTTTCCTAGGAAACTAATCTTAATTTTACTATTTTTGGAAAAAAAATACAAGATAAATTTATTTGAATTATTATATTTATCATTATATAATTTAAAACAAAATTAAAAGTAACGGGAGGAAAAGTGTTAAGTGTTATAATTCCAGCTTATAATGTTGAAAAATATATTGAACGATGCATAAACTCTGTTTTAAATCAATATTTAAAAAATATTGAAATTATAGTTATAGATGATGGATCAAAAGATAAAACATCAGATATTTGTTTAAAAATGTCTGAAAATAATAAGAGTATAATATATAAAAAAGTTCAAAATAGTGGATGTAGTGCTGCTAGAAATTTAGGGATTTCAATGGCCAAAGGAAAATATATAGCTTTTTTAGATTCTGATGATTGGGTGGATTCAGATATGTATGTAAACATGGTAGAAGAAGCTGAAAAGCATCAAGCAGATATTGTAATATGTGGATTTAAAAAATTAGATGAAAATAAAAATCTTCTTTCAACAGTTAAAATTCCTAAAAGAAGTACTAAAAATGATTATATAGATTGTACTACAGAGTGGTTCGCATCACCATGTAATAAAATTTATAAAAAAGATTTATTAGAAAAAAATAATATTAGATTTTTATTAAATATCTATACTGGAGAAGATATGTTTTTTAATTTTATGAGTTTTTTTTATAGTGAAAATATAATTTCTGTAGATAAACCTTTTTATAATTATTTTATGAATCAAAATTCAGTTTCAAATAATTATAAAAATAGAACAGATATTTATATTGTTTTAAGAGAATTAATCTCTTTTTATAAAAGAAACGAGGCATACGAGGAAAATATAAATAAAGTTAGGGAATGCTTTAAATATCATGGTATAATGTATCCCTTTGATGTACTTCAAAAATTAAGTGAAAATAAAGTTGAAAATTGGAAAAGGTTTTATATAAAGATAAAAGAAGAAATAGATAGTTTAAAAGAAATTGAAACTATAGATATAAAAACATATTATTACTATAGAATTTTTAGATTAAAAATGATGTGGCTTAAGAAGTTAAAAAAAATGTTAACAATAAAATAGGGTGAGGGACAGTGAAAAAAATATTAATAAAGGCATATGCACAATTAAATTTAGGAGATGATCTTTTTATAAAAATGCTTTGTGAAAGATATAAAGATACAGAGTTTTATCTTTTTGCTACTCCTGAATATGAAAATTTAAAGGGGATTGAAACAAATAATTTAAAGATTTTATATAATAACACTTTTGCAAAAAAGATATTATTTCGTTTAGGAAGAAAATTTGGAGTATCTAATATATTGGAAGATTTAAAAGCGAAAGAGTTGGATGGTGTTGTTAATATAGGAGGATCAATTTTTATAGAAAATGATTTTTCAAAAGAGGACTTTAAAATAAGAGAAAGAAATTTGGAATTTGGAAAAAACTATTTTATTTTAGGAGCAAATTTTGGTCCTTATAAAAGTGAAGTATTTAAAAGCATGTATCATGATTTTTTCAAAAAATGTAAGGATGTATGTTTTAGAGAAAGATATTCATATGAGCTTTTTAAAGATTTAGAAAATGTAAGATTTGGAAAGGATATAGTTTTTAGTCTAAAGCAAGATGCTGTAGTAAAAGAAGATTATGTTTTATTTTCTATAATTTTGCCATCAGCAAGGTCAGGTTTTTCTGGAATAGAGTCAGAATATTTTAATAGATTGAAAACATTAACTTTAGATATTATAAAAAGTGGAAAAAAAGTTAAATTTATGTCATTTTGTCAAGGTGAAAAAGACGAAGAAGCTATAAAAAAATTATTAAATATGATACCAAATGAGCAACATAAACATATTTCTAAATATTTTTATAGAGGAGATATGAATGAAGCATTGGAAATATTAAATAAAGCTGATAGTATTGTAGCTACAAGATTTCATGCAATGATATTAGGATTTGTTCTTAAAAAACCTGTATTTCCAATAGCGTATAGCAAAAAAATGACAAATGTTTTAGAAGATTTAGAGTTTAAGCAAAATTATGCTTCTTTAGAAAATTTACAAGGTTTAAATTTTGAAAAATTTAAAGAGAATGAGGCACTATCTCCAAACACACTTATAAGAGCAGCTCAGGATGGAGAGAGACATTTTTTAAAATTAGATGATTTTTTAAGCGAATAGAGGTTGATATGGCTAGAAATGAACTAAAAATAGGAACAGCTCTTTCAATGATGACAATAATTATAAGTTCAGTTATTCAGATTTTATATACGCCTTTATATATGAAGTATTTAGGACCAGGAGATTACGGAATAAACTCATTGGTTCAGTCAATAATGGGATATATATCTATTTTGAACTTAGGATTAGGGAATACAATGCTAAGATATACAACAAGGTACAGAGCTGAAGGGAAAATAGAGGAAGAAAAATCTTTAAATGGAATGTTTTTAGTAATTTTTTCTATTTTAATGACGATAGCTTTTATTATAGGAGTATACATTTATATAAATATTGGGAAATTTTTTGGAGAGAGATTTACTTTGGTAGAACTTGAAAAAACAAAAGCGGTATTTATAATATTAGCCTTAAATGTAATTATATCATTTCCAATGGGTATTTTTTCTACTAATATAGCATCTAGAGAAAAGTTTATATACCAAAGAGGAGTAAAACTTATAACAATTATACTAAATCCTATTGTTGGAGCAATGTTAATGATAAATGGTTTTGGTTTAATAGCAGTAACTATTTCAACTGTATGTTTTGCAATATTATCTTATTTCTTTGATATGATTTATGCCTTTAAATTAGGAATGAAAATAAAATTTTCTAAATTTAATAATGATATTTTAAAAGAGATATTTGTTTACTCATTTTTTATTTTTTTAAATGTATTAATCGATCAAATTTATTGGGGAACGGATAGAGTTATAATAGGAAAGTATGTTGGAGTTCAAGGAATTGCAATATACTCTGTTGGAGCAATATTTAATACTCTTTATATGGGGTTTGCATCAGCTGTTTCAGGTGTTTTATTTCCAAGAATAAATAGGCTAATAGTAGAAGAAAAGCACCAAGAAGTAGATGATATGTTCTTAAAAATTGGAAGATTACAATATATTCTTTTAGGATTAATTTCTTCAGGCTTTATATTATTTGGAAAAGATTTTATAACTTTGTGGGTTGGAAAAGAATATATTGAAGCGTATAATATAGCGTTATGGATAATGATACCATTAACAGTTCCCTTAATTCAAAGTACTGGTGTAAGTATAATGCAGGCTAAAAATATGCATCAATTTAGATCAATAGTTTATTTTATAATAGCTATTTTAAATTTAGTTCTTAGTATTATTTTTGTAAAAAAAGTTGGAGCAATAGGATGTGCAATAGCTACGGGAATTTCTTTTATTTTAGGACAAATAATAGTTATGAATATATATTATAAAGTTTCAGTAGGATTAGATATAGTTAAATTTTGGAAAAATATTATAAAAATGTCAATACCAATAGGAATAGTAATGATATTTGGATATATTTTAAATTACTATTTAATAGAAATTAATTATTTAAATTTCTTGATAAAGATAGGACTTTATGCAACATCTTATGGAATATTACTTTGGTTTATGGGATTAAATGATTATGAAAAATCCCAAGTTTATATATGGAAAAAGTAAAAAAGTGATGTAATTAAACATCACTTTTTTTATTGGTAATATATTCCTCTGTTAAAAAATGGATTCCTAAAAATAAAATATACCATCCAAAAACAACATAAACAGCTTTATCAGTTAGTAAAGGTAATACAATGATTAAAGAACCAAATAGGAAATGTAAAAGCCCTTTTACAATAACTAAGATTTTTACTTTAGCTTTTGTATTCTCCCAAGATGTAAGTTTGTTGTCTCTACCTAAAATTAAAATTAAACCCTTTAGACAAAGAAGTCCACCAATATAACTTGTAAAAAATAATTGACTAGTAAAAGTGTTTAAAAGAATGATAGCTACAGATATAAGCTCGATAATTCCCTCACCTAGAACAAGTCCCCAATGGAAGTATGGACTTTTTCGATTTGTCATTGAATAGAAAACATGATATATACCATTTAAAAATAAAACAGTACTTAAAATATACTCTATATTTTGATTGAAAAATCCCATATTGCTAATTCCAAGAGCTCCTATTAAAATGTAAAAAATTCCCAATGTTAAGAAAAATGATTTAAATTTTATTGCCATTATAAATTCTCTCCTTATAAAGAATAGTTATTGATTGAATTATATCAGAGTTTAGAAAACACTTCAATTAAAAAAAACTTCACATAAATGCGATAGATTGATATAATATTAAAAAAGTTTTTTTAGGAGGGACAGATGTTTTCAAAAAATATACAAAATTTAAAAACATCTCCAGTGAGAGAGTTAATACCATATTCAAAAAAGGCTAAGGATGCTGGTGTAGATATAATACATTTAAATATAGGTCAACCAGATTTAGAAACTCCAAAGGAGTTCTTTGAAGCAATAGAGAATTTTGGAGAGAGAACAATAGCTTATTCGGACTCATCAGGGAGAAAAGAGTTAATAGACTCAATAAAAAAATATTATAATAATTTAGGAATAAATTATGAAAATGATGAAATATTAATAACTGCCGGTGGAAGTGAAGCATTATTGTTTACATTAATGACACTTTTTAATGCAGGTGAAGAAGTTTTAATTCCTGAACCATATTATGCAAACTATAACAGTTTTTTTGCTATGTTAGGAATTAAAGTTGTGGGAATTCCTACAAAATTTGAGGAAAACTTCAAGCTTCCAGAAAAAAGTGTAATTGAAAATTTAATTACAGAGAAAACAAAAGCGATAATGTTTTCAAATCCAGGAAATCCTACAGGATCAGTTTACTCAAAGGACGAACTTTTAATGTTAAATGAAATTTCAAAAGATAGAAATCTATTTTTAATAAGTGATGAAGTTTATAGAGAATTTATTTACGATGGTAAAGATACAGTTAGTTGTGGAACTTTTGCAGATAATTTAGATAGAATAATACTTATAGATTCTATTTCAAAAAGATTTTCGACATGTGGTGCAAGAGTTGGAACAATATTAAATAAAAATAAAGAGTTTATGTCTTATATTTTAAAGTTATGTCAATCAAGATTATCAATATCAACTCTTGATATGGTTGGAGCAGAAGCATTATATAGATGTATGGGTAAAGATTACTACGAAGCTGTTAATAAAAAATATATGGAAAGAAGAGATTTTCTATATGAAGGATTAAATAAAATAGATGGAGTAGTATTAAATAAACCAGAAGGAGCATTTTATTGTATAGTTGAGCTTCCTGTAAAAGATGCAACAGATTTTTCTAAGTGGTTATTAGGAGAGTTTTCATATGACAATTCAACAGTTATGCTAGCACCAGCAAAAGGGTTCTATCAAAATGAAGAGTTAGGATTGAATAAAATTAGAATATCGTATGCTTTAGAATTAGATAGATTGGAAAAAGCGATAAAAATAATAGATTTAGGATTGAAAAAATATAATAATAAATAAAAAAACGCTAGAGTTCTAGCGTTTTATTTTTTTAATAGAAGTTCTCTAAATTCTTTAGCAGTCATTCGATTACTTTTAATCTCTTTTTCTATTTTGGTAGGTGCAGCTACTTTGGGAGTATATAAAGAATTAGTAAGAGAATTAATATGTGTAATAGCTACAGCAATAGCATCAGCAGCATCGTCAGGTTTAGGAATCTCTTCTAATTTTAAGATTTTTTGAACCATAAGTTGTACTTGTTTTTTATCTGCTTTACCATAACCAGTAATACCCATTTTAACTTGAAGTGGTGTGTAACTTTCTATTTGCAAATTATTTTTTTTTCCAGCTAGGATTATAACGCCTCTAGCTTGTCCAACACTAATAACTGTTTTATTATTTTTAAAAAAGAAAAGTTCCTCAACAGCCATGAATTGTGGAGCATAAAAATCTATAATCTCTTCAAGTTCGTTGAAAATTTGTAAAAGTCTATCTTCCATAGGAAGATTTTTGTCTGTGAAAACACATCCGTATTTTATTAAATTAATTTTGTTTTCTTTATAATCTACAATTGAATATCCAACGATTGCAGTACCTGGGTCAATCCCTAAAATTCTCAAAAAAATCACCTCTAAAATAGTTTAACATGAGATAAGAAAAAAAACTAGGAGATGTATATAAGTTCAAAAATTATGGTATAATAGAAAACATAAAAAGATAGCATAATAGGAGAGTATATATGATTTTAAAAAGAGCTATGGCAGCACAAATAATAGAAGAATTAAAGATGCAAAATAAAAAAGTAGTTTTTACAAATGGGTGTTTTGACATTCTACATGTAGGACATTTAACATATTTAAATGAGGCTAAAAGACAAGGGGATATACTTGTTGTTGGAGTAAATTCAGATGCATCTGTAAAAAGATTAAAAGGTGAAAGTAGACCAATTAATAGTGAAGTAGATAGAGCTGAAATGCTTTGTGGTTTAAAAGCTGTAGATTATACAGTTATATTTGAAGAAGATACTCCTTGTGAGTTATTAGATGAATTAAAACCTTCAATTCATGTAAAAGGAGGAGATTATACAAAAGATGATCTTCCAGAGACAAAAATTGTAGAGAAAAATGGTGGAGAAGTTAGAATTTTAGGGTTTGTAGAAGGGAAGTCTACAACGAACATAGTTAATAAGATACAAGGGTAGGTGAATTATGAAAAAAATATTAACATTTGATGAAATCAATATATTAGCTAAAAAACTAGCAGATTATGTTTCGCCAAATACAGTGGTAGCTCTAATAGGTGATTTAGGAACAGGGAAAACAACGTTTACAAAAACTTTTGCAAAAGCTTTTGGAATAATGGACAATTTGAAAAGTCCTACATTTAATTACGTTTTAGAGTACTTGGATGGAAGATTACCTCTTTATCATTTTGATGTGTATAGATTAGGAAGTCCAGAAGAGATTTATGAAATTGGTTATGAAGATTACATAAATAATGATGGAGTAGCGCTTATAGAGTGGGCAAATATAATTGAAAGTGAGTTGCCTAAAAAATATATAAAGATAGAGTTTGAATATGCTTTAGATAAGGAAGAGCAAGAGGTTAGAAGTGTTAGTTTAGAGTATATAGGAGATAAAGTAAAAGAGGAGGAGATGTTAAAATATGTTGATTTTAGCAATTGATACATCTACAAATATAGGAACAGTAGCTATTTATGATAATAAAAAAGGCGTTGTTGGAGAAATAACTTTAAATGTAAAGCAAAATCACTCAGCAATAACAATGACAACAATAGATACATTATTTAATTTAACTGGGATAGATAAAAAAGAGATTGATAAAATTGCTGTAAGTACAGGACCAGGTTCATTTACTGGAATAAGAATTGGAGTAGGGTTAGCTAAAGGATTAGCATATGCTTTAAAAAAGCCAATTGCTGGAATAAATGAACTGGATTTACTTGCTAATACATATAATGGTGATAAAAAAGTTATAGCAATGTTAGATGCAAGAAAGGAAAGAGTATTCTCTGGAGTATATAAGAAAAAGAATGATGCCTTTATGTTAGATGGAGAATATATGGCTGAAGAACTAGAGAATATATTAAATATTGTGGATGAAGAAACTGTATTTGTTGGAGATGGAGCATCTGCATACGAAGATATAATAAGAGAAAAACTAGGAGATAAATGTATATTTATTAAAAAATCTTTAAATATATCTAGAGCTTCTTTACTAGCTGAATTAGCTGAAAATAAAGAGGATAATTTATTTACTCTTGAGCCATACTATGTAACAAAATCTCAAGCTGAAAGAGAAAAAGAAGGTAAATAAATATCGAGGTGGGCTTATGAACTCTTTTAAATTGAAAGATGGAATCTATTGGATTGGAGCATTAAATCCAGATCTGAAAGTGTTTGATGTGATTATGGAGACTCAATTTGGGACGACGTATAACTCTTATTTAGTTAAGGGTGATAAAAAAATAGCAGTTTTCGAAACTGTAAAAGAAAATAAATTCCAAGAGTTTTTAGAAAGATTAAAAACATGTTTAGATGACATCAGTAAAATTGATTATATTGTATTAAACCATACAGAACCAGATCATTCAGGATCTGTTGGAAAATTATTAGATTTGGCACCAAATGCTAAAGTTGTTGGATCAAAAAATACAATTGAGTTTTTAAGAGGTATATTAAATAAAGATTTTCCTCATATAATTGTAGGACAAGATGACACTATCTCTTTAGGAAATAAAACGTTGAAATTTATATCAGCACCATTTTTACATTGGCCAGATTCAATGTATACTTACATAGAAGAGGATAAATATCTAGTGACATGTGATTCATTTGGGTCTCATTTTAGTTTTGATGGTATATTGTTGTCAAAAGTTCCAGTTGAAAGACATAAAGATTATATGGTTGCTTTAAGATACTATTATATGTGTATATTTTCACCTTTTAGAAAATATATGTTAGAAGGAATTGAAAAAATTAAAGATTTAAAGATTGATGCAATACTTCCAGGGCATGGTCCTGTTTTAGATATTGATATCGATAAAATGATACAAACATATAAAAATTGGTCAACAGTAAAAAATCCAAATGAATTTAAAAGTATTATAATCCCATATGCAACAGCTTATGGATATACAAGAGAGCTAGCTCAAGAAATTGAAAAAGGAATAAAAGATTATAATTCTACTATAGAAGTAAAAAGTTATGATTTAAATATAGATAACTTTGGAAAATTAGAAGGTGAGATTTTAAGAGAATTTCAATGGGCAGATGGGATACTATTTGGGAGTTGTACTATAAACGGAGATACATTGCCAGTTATTTGGAATCTTTTAACATCGTTAAATCCAATTGTTCATGGCGGAAAATATGTATCAGCTTTTGGAAGCTATGGATGGAGTGGAGAAGCTGTTCCTAATATAATTTCTAGATTAAAAGAACTTAGAATGCATGTTATAGATGGGATGAAAGTTAATTTTAGAGCATCTAGAAAAGATTTAGATACAGCATTTGAATTTGGAAAAGAGTTTGCAAAGCATATGTGTTTGAAAACACTCCCAGAAAAGGTGGTGGATACAGTTATGGAGAATTTAAATCCAGATAGAAAATTAATGAGATGGACATGTAGTGTTTGTGGAGAATCATATGTTCAAATTGATCCCCCAGAGGTTTGCCCAGCATGTGGAGTTGGAAGAGAATTCTTTGTGCCATCGCCACTAGATAAAAAAATTGAAAAAAGTGATGCTGAAGAAAAAATAGTTATAATAGGTGGAGGAGTTGCAGCTTTATCCACTGCTCAAGTAATTAGAGAAAGAAATGACAAAGCTAAGATAGTTATTTTATCTAAAGAGAAAGAGTATCCATATTATAGAACATTATTGTCTGAAATGATTGGAGAAAATATTTCAAGAGAAAAATTCTTAGTAAAACCAGAAGAGTGGTATAAAGATAAAAAAATTGAAATCTCTTTGAAAAAAACAGTGGAAGATATAGATTCTAAAAATAAAATTATTAAAACAGAAGATGGACAAGAAGTATCATACGATAAACTTGTTATAGCTACAGGAGCAAGAGCTATGGTCCCAAGCATTGGTAACTCTCATTTAGAAGGAATATTTACTGTTAGAAATAAAGAGGATGTAGATGCAATTAAAAACTATTGCATTGGAAAGAAAAAAGCTGTTGTAATAGGTGGAGGAGTTTTAGGATTGGAATCAGCATGTGGACTTCAGAAATTAGGATTAGAAGTTTCTGTTGTTGAGATGATGCAAAGAATGCTTCCAAGACAACTTGATGAAGAGGGATCAAAAATATTTGAAACATGTATTAATAAAAGTGATATAAAACTTTATAAAAACTCTAAAGCAGAAAAATTTGATGGAACTCAAAAAGTAGAGGGAATTCATTTAGATAGTGGAGAAGTAATCGAAGCAGATATTGTTATAATTAGTTCAGGAATAATTCCTAATAAAGAGTTAGCCGAAAAAGCAGGTATTGCTATTAATAGAGGAATAATTGTTAATGAAAAAATGGAAACTTCTGTAAAAGATATCTATGCTTGTGGAGATGTTGCTGAATACAAGGGAAATGTAATTGGATTATGGCAAATATCTTCAGACCAAGGAAAAGTAGCAGGACTTAATTCTATTGGAATTGACGAAAAATATGAAGATAAAATACAACCAGTTACTTTTGAAGGAATGGGAACAAAAATATTCTCAGCAGGTGGTGTTTTAGAAACTCAAGATTCTATTTGTGAAAGAGATTATGATGATTTAATCTATAAAAAATTGAACTTTAAAAATAACGAATTATCATCTGGAATATTAATTGGAGATATAGAAAAAGGTATAGTTATAATTAAAGGATTAAAAGATAAAGAAAAAAAAGGAAATCTATTAAAAAAGTTCTATAAATAGGTAGTAAATTAAAATTGACAAAAATAGTTGTCTATGTTAAAGTACAAATATATTTAAAGGAATATTTTCCATATTAAGGAGGAAAAAATGGGAAAGGTTTTAAGTTTAAATAATTCAAATTTTAAAGGTGAAGTTATTGAATCAAAAGGATTAGTATTAGTTGATTTCTGGGCTGATTGGTGTGGGCCTTGCAAAATGTTAGCGCCAATTTTAGAAGAGCTTTCAGGAGAAACTGAAGCAAAAATCTGTAAGGTAAATGTAGATGAAAGTGGAGACTTAGCAGGAGATTACGGAATTAGAAGTATTCCAACAATGATTATATTCAAAGATGGAGTTAAAGTTGATCAAATAGTTGGGTTAAGACAAAAATCAGAGCTTTTAGAAAAATTGAATTCTTATTAAAATAATAAATAAAAAGGTTGCTACTGGCAACCTTTTTTGTTTTATGGTATAATTGAAATTAACATAAAATGGGAAAATGGGAGGGCCAATGAAAAGTAAAATCTATTTAATTTTAGCTTTAATGGTTGTTGCTATAACCAGTTTAAAAGCACAAACAGAAAAGATTGATGATTTACAAAATGAAGTTGAGATAGACTTGAATTCAGATACGATGACTTCGACAGATGGAGTAAATGTAAGATATGGATCTTTAAAGTTAAAAGCTTTTGAAGTTAAAGTTGACAGAGAAAAAAATAGAGCTTATATTCCAGGAGAGTTTTATCTAGAAGCAGATGAGCCTACAGGAAAATTGAGAATGGACTCACTAAATGGAGAGTTTGATACAGAGGGGAAAACTGGAAGTTTTGGTAAAAGTTTTGGATATCTTGAAGTTGGTCAAGTAACTGGTGCAGAAAAGCCAAATGATAGAATATATTTTGGTGGAAATAAAACAGAGTACCTAAATGGAAAAACCTATTTAAGAGACGCATGGTTTACAACAGACCCTAAAATTCTTGAGAATAGAAACCCAAATGAAGTTGGTTATCATCTACAATCTGATACAATAGTAATTGAACCAGATAAACAAGTAACCTTTAGAAATACAAATCTTTTCATAGGAGATACAGATGTAATCCCATTTTCATTACCTTGGTATAGGTTTAATATAAGACAAGGGTCAGAAGTTCCTTTATTTCCAAGTTGGGGAAATGACGATGACTACGGATGGTTTATTACATCAGGAGTTTTATGGGGAGATAAAGATAGTAAATTTAAAGGTGGTATAGCACCAAAATTTGGAGATAGAATAGGACTTTTAATAGGTAGAATGGAAAATTGGTATGATTTTGGAACCTATGGAAAAGGACAATTAAATATCAACGATTGGTTAATAGATAAAAAAGCCGATGGAAATGATGTAGAAAGAAACTTTAATAGATGGGATTTCAATTATAATCATAACTATTCTGGTGAATATGGATTCTTTAATTTAAATTATAAGAATGCAACATATAATATGATTCCAACTTTAGATGATGCAATAGATAAGTATTTTTATGGGGCAGGAAATCAAGGAAGATTAGGTAACACATGGAAATATATCGATGGTATACCAGACCGTGGTGGAAGCTTAGGGTTCTATACTTTAAATACAGAGTTAACAAATTTAGGAGAAGATAAAGATATTAGTATTAAAGCTGATGTAAATCTTGTTTCTGATAAAAAAGTATATGGAGTAATAGTAGCAGATCAACTAGATGATATGGACTATGGATCATCAGCAGATTATGATTTAACAAGCGATGTATCTATAAAGAAAGAAAATGATAGATATTCAGTAGGAGCATATTATAACTATCTTTATGATATGGATCCAGGATCTACAAAACAAGATTTACAATCAAGAGCTGAAAATTTTGGATTTAATTTTAATGATAAAGTAAATAAGATTAATATATCTTATGATGATAAAACAGGAAATAAATTCAGAGAGTTAAATTCTTGGGAAAGAGATCCAAATTTTAGTAAATTAGATAATCAAGGTTTTTATGGAATAAAGTTTGATTATACTCCATGGACTGTAGAACAATATAGTATATATGATAGCAAGAATCTAAAGACTTCTTTAGGTGAGTATCATTTATATAAAGATGTATTCTATAAAGTTGGGTATGATTATACTGAGTTTGAGCATAAACTAAACTTACAAAATGATCCATTTAGAAAAACTGCTTTATTTGATGGAACTACAAAAACTAATAATTATAGAGATTTACAATATAATAGATATGAAAATATTATTTATAATAAAACATCTGAGAATAGAGCTTACGTAGACTTTATGTATGATTCATTGAAGTTAACAATAGCTGGAGGTAATACAAAAGAGGAGATATGGGATAGAGAAGGGATTTATCACTATGGTGATATAAATAATCCTTGGGATAGAAGTGCATATAGAATATATGTAAATAACTCGAATTTCTATGAAGTAGGTTTATCTGATGAAAAACTATCGCTATCAAGGCTTGGAAATCTAGAAGTGTATGGAAATGTAAGATTTGATCAGTATGATAAAGGTTATGATAATTTAGCTGATAAAGAGATATCGACAGATGATAGTTCAACTAGATATAGAGCTGGATTTACTCATGATGTAACTATATTTGATAATAGTGAAAACAAAGAGAGAAAAACAGATTTATCTTTATTAAATAGATTAACTTATATGTTCCAAGAGTATTCTTATAACTCAGATTCAAAAATTACTAAAGATGCAAGAATGGCTCAAAAGGATAATATTCAACAAGTTACAGATACTGTTACATTTGATTTAGGAAATACCGAAACTGTATATAAAGTTGATTATAAAGAGATAAAAAGAGCTAGTAATGATAATAAAAAAGGTGAAATATTAAATCAAAATTTAGATTTCTTAATTGATGATAAAAATAGTTTTGGTTTAGAATATGGTTCAGATAAAAGATTTACAGATTATAATAAAAAAGATGAAAATCATAATGATTTAACTTTTGAGAATTATGGTGCTAATTACAGATACGCAAATAACTATTTCTATTATAAAAATCGTAGAATAGATTCTAGTATTTGGGAAATAGAGAATGTAAATAATGCTGAAGAAAAAATTAGAGAAGATGTATATGGTTATACTTATGATTTTGGAAAAAATAAGTTGAATCTTGAGTATATTCAAGGTAAAGATGAAAGAGATGAGTTAGGGGCAAAAGTAATTAATACTAAAAATAAAACTTATTCAGTTTCGTACTTAGTAGGTGGAGATGTAGAGCATTTATATAGAGCTAGTTATGAAGATTATAAAAATGCGGGTGAATGGAATCCTACATTGAGTAGATATAACTCAGATATAGTTTATTTAGCTTATACTTATAAAGATAAGAGATTTACAGATGCAGAATTAGTTTCATATGCATCTTCAGAGTATAATAAAACTCCAGATCAATTATCTCAAGTTGAAATAGATAGAATTAGGCAAGTTCTTGAAGATAGAGAAAACTCTAGAGCTAGAACGTTTAATTTAAATAGAATAATTGATGATAGAACATATTTTGGAGATTATAAAAGAGGATTCCATGCTTCTTTAATGATGCAAAGAAATGATAAGAGATATGAAATGACTGGAGATTATTTAAAGTCACTAGAAGAGTTAGAAGGAAGATTGTTCTATTCATATAATAGAATAGGATTAGGTTATATTTATAATCAAAAATCTAATTATACAAACTATGGAGTATCAGATGAGAAAAAATTAGATTGGAGAGATTCAGAAAGAGAGCATGAGTTTAGTTTAAATGCTAAAGTTGGAAAACCAAGTGAAGGTTGGAGAACAAAAGCATATGTTAAATTCTATGATCAACTTGGAGGACAAGGTGATAATGGAAGAAGTACTTTTGATGGATTTGGTGTTGAGATAGGAAAAGAGTTTGGATACTATGAATGGGCAGTGGCTTATGAAAGAGATTACTCATATAGAACTAAAGACTATGAATGGAGTATGGCTATCCAATTTAAACTATTAACATTCCCAACAAGTAACATATTCGGATTAGGTGCAACAACTGACCAAAATAAAAAGACAACTCCAGATACATACCTATTTAATGGAATTAAAATAGATGATCTAGAGGATTAATATATTTATAGAAGAAAAGGAGAAAAACATGAAAGTAATATTACCAAGTGGAGATATAAAAGAGTTTGAAAACAGTGTAAATATGTTTGAAGTTGCAAAGTCAATAAGTAACTCTTTAGCTAAGAAAGCTGTTGGAGCGAAAGTAGATGGAAAGGAAGTTGATATGAGCTATATACTAGATAGAGATGCTCATGTTGAAATAATAACTCCTGAAACTGAAGAGGGAGAAGAGATAATAAAGCACTCAACTGCGCACTTATTGGCACAAGCGGTTATTAGACTTTTCCCAGGAACTAAAGTGGCAATAGGTCCAGCAATAGAGAATGGATTCTATTATGACTTTGATCCTGAAAATCAATTTACAGATGAAGATTTAGAAAGAATCGAAGCTGAAATGAAGAAAATTACAAAAGAGAATATAAAAGTTGAAAGAATTGAGATGACTAGAGATGAAGCTATAGAACATTTTAAAAATCTTGGTGAAACTTATAAAGTAGAAATTATTGAAAGCATTCCAGCTAATGAGATGTTAACATTTTATAAACAGGGAGATTTCATTGATTTATGTAGAGGACCACACGTACCTTCTACATCATATTTAAAAGCTTTTAAATTAAAGTCAGTGGCTGGAGCTTATTGGAGAGGGGATTCTAATAACAAAATGTTACAAAGAATCTATGGATTTGCATTTGCAACTGAGCCTCAATTAAAAGCACATCTAAAGTTTTTAGAAGAAGCTGAGAAAAGAGATCATAGAAAGTTAGGAAGAGAGCTAGAGTTATTCTTTACAAGTGATTTTGGACCAGGATTCCCATTCTTCTTACCAAACGGAATGAAGATGAGAAATGTTTTAACAGATTTATGGAGAAGAGAGCATGAAAAAGCTGGATACGAGATGATTCAAACTCCAATAATGCTAAATAAAGAGTTATGGGAAACTTCAGGACACTGGATGAATTATAGAGAAAATATGTATACATCAGAAATTGATGAGACAGAATTTGCTATAAAACCAATGAACTGTCCAGGTGGAGTTTTAGTATATAAGCATGGAATGCACTCGTATAAAGATTTACCAATAAGAGCAGGAGAGTTAGGAATTGTTCATAGACATGAGTTTTCAGGAGCTCTTCATGGATTAATGAGAGTAAGAAACTTTACTCAAGATGATGCTCACATCTTTATGACTCCTGAGCAAATAGAAGATGAAATTATAGGAGTAGTAAATTTAATAGATAAGTTCTATAGAGGATTATTTGGATTTGAGTATGCAATTGAGTTATCAACAAGACCTGAAAAAGCTATTGGATCTCAAGAGATTTGGGATAAAGCGGAATCTGCATTAGAGGGAGCTTTAAAGAGACTTGGAAGAGATTATAAATTAAATCCAGGAGATGGAGCATTCTACGGACCAAAATTAGACTTTAAAATTAAGGATGCAATAGGAAGAACTTGGCAGTGTGGAACTATTCAACTAGACTTTAACTTACCAGAGAGATTTGATATCTCTTATGTTGGAGAAGATGGAGAAAAGCATAGACCAGTAATGATTCATAGAGTTGTTTATGGATCTTTAGAAAGATTTATGGGAATCTTAATAGAGCATTATGCAGGAGCATTCCCAACTTGGTTAGCACCTTGTCAAGTTAAAGTATTAACTATAAATGATGAAGTTGCTCCTTATGCACAAGAAGTTGTAGATATGTTAAAAGAAGCTGGAATAAGAGCAGAGATAGATACAAGAGCAGAATCTATTGGATATAAAATTAGAGAAGCTAATGGAAGATATAAAGTTCCAGTTCAATTAATAATTGGAAAAAATGAAGTAGAAAATAGAGAAGTAAATGTAAGAAGATTTGGTTCTCAAAATCAAGAATCTATGTCATTAGAAAACTTTATAGATATGATAAAAGAGGAAGCAGCACCAAAATTTAACAACTAATATTTTAGAGACTGTATTTTAATTAGTACAGTCTCTTTTTTGATCTTATAGAATTGATTTTATTTTAAAACTATGATAGAATTAAGAGTAAAATAAATATAAATCCATAATTTATATGGTAGATGTTCGGAAACCTCCATCTTAAAAAAACTAGGCTTAAAATATTAAAATACAAGGGAGAGTTGTACCCTTTTTTTAAATTTGAGCAGGAGTTTCCTGCTCTTTTTTTATTTAAAAATAAAATTAGGAGAAGAAAATGGGAATTAGATATAGTAAAATAGAAAATAAAAATAAAAGAGAGATAGTCTTATTAAAAAGTTTTCCATGTAAATATGGAAAATGTAAATTTTGTAATTATATAGAGGATAATTCAACTGATGAATTAGAAATAGATAAAGTTAATTTAGAAACTTTACAAGAGGTGACAGGAGAATTTGGAGCTTTAGAGGTGATAAATTCAGGTTCAGTATTTGAGTTACCTGTAAAAACATTAGAAAGAATTAGAGAAGTTGTTTACAATAAAAATATAAAATTATTATATTTTGAGATTTATTATGGATATAAAAATAGATTAGATGAAATTAGAGAATTTTTCAAAGGTGTAGATATAAGATTTAGAATGGGAATGGAGACATTTGATAATAATTTTAGAATAAACTCATATGGAAAAAACTTTAAAATAGATACACCAGAAATAGAAGAGTTAAGTAAAAAATTATATTCAGTGTGTCTTTTAATTTGTGTAAAAGGTCAAACAAAAGAGATGATAAAAAAAGATATTGAACTTGGCTTGAAGTATTTTAAAAGTATAACTGTAAATATATTTATAAATAATGGAACTGAAGTTGAAAGAGATGAAGAGCTTGTAAAGTGGTTTGTAGAAAATTATAATCAACTACAAGAAGATCCAAGAGTAGAACTGTTAATTGATAATAAAGATTTAGGAGTTTTTGAACAATAATTTTAAAAAGGAGATAATTATGAGAAATGAAATTTTATGGATAATAATGCTTTTTGTTAATTTTTTTAGCATAATTTTTATATATAAAAAATTTGGAAAGCTAGGACTTTTTATATGGGTTCCAATTAGTAGTATATTAGCAAATATCCAGGTTGTACTTTTAGTAAATCTTTTTGGATTTGAAACGACTTTAGGAAATATAATGTACGCAGGTGGATTTTTAGTGACAGATATTTTATCTGAAAATTATGGTGAAGAAGAAGCAAAAAGTGCTGTTAAATTGGGGTTTGTAAGTATGATTGTAACAGCAGTAATAATGAAGTTAGCAGTATCTTTTGTTCCAAGTACAGTTCAAGCAGGCGCGGAAAATTTTAAAAGTCTAAAAATGATATTTGATTTTATGCCTAGAATACTTTTTGCAGGATTAGTAGCTTATGGCGTTTCACAAAGGCATGATGTTTGGGCTTATAAGTTTTGGAAAAATAGATTTCCAGCTAAGAAACATATATGGATAAGAAATAATTTTAGTACTTTAGTAAGTCAATTAATAGATAATCTAATTTTTACAACAATCGCTTTTGCAGGGGTTTATCCCGTTGAAGTTTTAGTGGAGATATTTTTAGTAACTTATGTTATGAAAGTTATTGTAGCTACAATGGATACACCTTTTGTTTATTTAGCTAGTTACTTAAAAGAAAATAAAAGTGTAACAGAAAAGATAATTATCTAGTGTTGAGGATTCTCAACACTTTTTTTATTTCAAAATAGTATTGAAAAAAAAGGATATCTATACTAAAATAAGTAAAATAACTAAAAATGTTTATAGGAGGAGTTATGAAAGTAGTAGTAGCTATAGATTCGTTTAAAGGAAGTTTAAGCTCTTTTGAACTTGGACAAGCAATAGAAGTTGGGGTAAAAAGAGTATATCCAGAAGCTGAAGTAATAAAAGTACCAATTGCTGATGGGGGAGAGGGAACAGTAGCTTCTTTAGTTGAAGGAACGAAAGGAAAATTTGTAACAGTAACAGTAAATAATCCTCTTATGGAAAAAATAGAGGTTAGAT
>OGWY01000300.1_pt1 | contig 40912 bp, 67 predicted proteins | sample 1576121 | NCBI WGS metagenome assembly OGWY01 (sample SAMEA3541543, study PRJEB24748) | human gut metagenome | biome: human gut; feature: human-associated habitat; material: faeces | place: China | collected 2012 | reverse complement strand
TAATCGGATGAAAAAAGATATATTTAATGTGCAGTTTTGAGGGAGCAATCCTTTGATAATATTGTTATTAAACCTGTGGTTATTCCATAGGTTTTTTTTATTTGTCTGATTCAGATAAGCTGTTATATATTGAAATTTATAGTCCGAAAGGTGATAGTGATTTAAAAAGTGAAATATTTCACATTATACAATATAAAATATTGATAAAACGCTTGCGTATATTCTATAAAAAGAGTAAAATTATAAATAAGATAATAAATGTGAATATTTAAATAAAGTGGCAGGTGATTTATATGAGAATGTATGATTTGATTTTAAAGAAGAGAGAGGGTGGATGTCTTACTGAATCTGAGATTAATTACATTGTTAAAGGATATACACAGGGGAGTATTCCGGATTACCAGATGTCAGCATTTCTTATGGCCGTTTATTTTAAAGGCCTTTCAGATGAAGAAACTTTTGCATTGACTAGGGCAATGACAGATAGTGGTGAGAAATTGGATTTATCCTGTATACCGGGAGTTAAAGCTGATAAACACAGTACCGGTGGTGTGGGAGATAAAACTACACTTGTGTTGGCACCAATGATAGCATCACTTGGCATTAATATGGCGAAGATGAGCGGAAGAGGATTGGGCAACACAGGCGGTACAATTGATAAACTGGAATCTTTTCCGGGCTTTAATACATCATTGACTAATGAACAATTTATAGAAAATATAAAACATATCGGTATTGCAGTTAATGGACCGACGCTAAGTCTTGCTCCTGCTGATAAGAAAATTTATGCATTGAGGGACGTTACGGCAACTGTAGAAAATGTTTCACTTATTGCAAGCAGTATTATGAGTAAAAAACTTGCAGCTGGTGCAGATATAATTGTACTTGATGTTAAGTCTGGAAGTGGAGCTTTCATGAAAAACGAACATGATGCATTACAACTTGCACATGAGATGGTAAAGATAGGAAAAGCATCAAATAAGCAAACGATTGCGGTTATATCTGATATGAATCAGCCATTAGGACATAACATTGGAAATGCGTTGGAGGTTGTTGAAGCTATTGAAACATTAAAGGGAAAAGGACCAGCTGATTTGCATAATCTTTGCATTGCACTTGGAACACAGATTTTAGAGGCAGCCGGAAAAGCATCTGATGCCGCACAGGCCAAAGATATGCTTGAATCATCATTGACGAATGGCACTGCATATTCAAAATTTAAGGAATTTATCAAGACTCAGGGTGGAGATATAAGTAATATTGACAACCAGATGAAACTTGTAAATGCAAGTTATATTATGCCTGTAATATCAAATTCTGAGGGGTATGTTGAATCAATCGAATGTGAACAGATAGGAAGAGCATCTATGATTCTTGGTGCAGGAAGAAAGGATAAAGACAGTCCTGTTGATTTATCTGCAGGAATAGTTCTTCATAAAAAAACAGGTGATTTTGTCAATAAAAATGAAGAAATTGCAACTATATATTTTAATAAAAAAGAAGTAAAAAATGATGTTATTAATATTATTTTGAATTCATATAAAATAGTGGATAAAAAGTGTGAAAAACCTGAACTTATTAAGCAGATTATTAAGTAGAATTAGTCTTAATTATATGCTTAATTATGTTGAAATAGTTGTAAAAACTTGTTATAATAAATTAATGAAATGAACGTGAATCGGAGGATTTTAGATATGGAAACTAACATATTAATGGAAAGCGGAACAAATGAATTAGAAGTTTTGGAATTTACAGTTGGCAATAATCATTACGGTATTAATGTAGCGAAGATAAAGGAGATAGTTCCATTTCATGTCGTAACACCTGTACCTAATTCACATCCTAATGTTGAAGGTATTTTTATGCCAAGAGATATGATGATTACAGTTGTAGACCTTGCTAAAGTTATTAATGCAAAGCCTTCGCCAGATATAAAAAAAGATATGTTTATTATAACTAATTTCAATCAGTTGAATGTAGCATTTCACGTTCATACAGTTATTGGTATTCACAGAGTATCATGGGCTGACATAATTACACCGGATAGTACAGTAAGTTCTCAGGACAGTGGTATTGCGACAGGTGTAGTTAAGATTGATAATCAGCTTATTATTATATTGGATTTTGAGAAGATAGTATCAGATATTAGTCCGGAAACTGGTCTTAAAGTATCAGATATAGAAGAATATGAAGGAAGAGAGAGAAGTCAGGCTCATGTTATTTCAGTTGAAGATTCTCCACTTCTTGGTGCAATGATAGGCAATTCTCTTAAAAAGTCTGGTTATGTTAATCTTACAAGATTTGCTAATGGACAAGAAGCATGGGATTACCTTCAGGAAGTTAAGTCAGGTGCAGTACCTAACGATATTGCATGTATAATAACAGATATTGAGATGCCTCAGATGGATGGACATCATCTTACAAAATTAATAAAAACAGATGAGCAGTTAAAGAATATTCCTGTTATTATATTCTCATCTCTTATCAATGAACAGATGAGAGCAAAAGGTGAATTGCTTGGTGCAGATGCACAGTTATCAAAACCTGAAATAGGACAGCTTGTTGGTGAGATTGATAAGCTGATTAATGCTCAGAAATAATAAAAGATATTAGTATTTTATATGCTGTCACATTACTGGTGGCAGCATATTGTATATAAAAAATTGGAGATATAAGTTTGAAAGATTTTAATATAGAAGATTTTATTAATGATTATAATGAAGCACAGATGGTTGTAATAGGAATCGGTTCGCAGCTTACAAGTGATAAGTATGGTGAAATATCTGGAATGAATGAGATAATAACTTTTTTTAATAATTATTTAGATAAAAAGAATTATTTTATTATTACAACAAATAAAGAAAATATTTTTGAAAATACAGAAGTTAATCCTAAAAGAGTATGTGCTCCATTTGCTGACAATGAAGAAAACGGACAGAAACAGTGGGATTTATATAATAAATGGCTGTCGGCAACATTAAATAAGGAATTGCTTATAATTGAACTCGGTGAGGATTTTAATCATCCGAATGTTTTCAGATGGCCATTTGAGAAAATTGTTTTTATTAATCAAAAAAGTAAAATGTATAGAATTAATGATGAATTTTACCAGCTTCCTGAAAATATAGGGGAGAGGGCATGTGGCATTAATAAGAATGCAAAGGATTTTGTTGAAGAATTACGAGATATGCTTTTAAAGTAATTTATTGTTAAATTGATTATTGTATGATACAATTTTAATGTTTAAAATGGCAGTATTTATAGAATGAGGAGAGAATAAATGAGCTTAGATGAAAAACCGGATTTTTCTGAACCAGAACTTTCAGAAGATGATATGAAAAGGCTTTCACAGATGGGGCTTGATAATATTATAGAGCAGGTCACAACAGATACATCATCAGTTGATGATTTGTTTGATGACACGAAGGAAGAAAAAGACAACATTAATAATCAGAATAATAAAGAGAAAGCTGACGAAAAAAAAGCTGATGTCAATATGGCTGTTGATACTGTTGATAATGACGAGACGGCGGCTGACTCATCAAAAGCATCAAAAAAAGGCAAGAAAAAACAGAAGAAAGAAAAGACAAAGAAAAATAATATTTTTTCTGTTATAAAAAGTGTTTTCTTTGAGAATCTTGATGAAGAAGATGAAGATTTAGATATTGAAAAAAAAGAAAAGTCGTCTAAACAAAAAGTTGTAAAGACAAATAAAACTAAAAAATCTGTTGATGATGTAAGAAAAGATGATGATATCAGACAGTCAGCACCAGAGCCACAGGCAGAGTTACAGCCACATGCAGAGTTACAGCCGGAAAATGAAAGTATCATTGATGAAAACAGGGCAGACATTGCTGATAATATCAATCAAGATGATGAAAATTCTGTAAATAATGATATTTATGATGATACATCGGAAGATAAGACAGAAAAAAATGATTTGCCGGAAGAACCAGACAGAAGCAAAGATGAGAATGTACAGCTTATCAAGGAAATGTATGGTGACAAAGATAATCTTGACGAAAATATTGCACCTAAAAAGGGGCTTATAGCTAAGCTTAAATATCGTATTGCCCAGTTGAAGAAGAAAAATGCTGAAGAGGATAAACTGGAAGAAGAAGCTGAACTTGCAGATATAGAAGAACAGAAGAAGAAAAAAGAAGAAAAACAGGCGGCAGCAGCAGTTAAAAAAGAAAATGCCAAGAAAGAGAAAGAAGTTAAGGCTGCTGAGAAAAAGAAGGCTAAGGATGCAAAAGCAGCTAAGAAAGCTGCAAAACCTAAGAAAGAGAAAAAGCCAAAGCCGGAACCAAAGCCTGGAGATATATTAAAGATAAAACCTAAGAGCATAATGTTATTTATTACACTTGTTGCAAGTGTGATTGTTCTTATTTCACTTCTTAATACAACAGTAAGCTATACAACAGCAATTTCAAAGGCAAAAACAAATCTTGAAAATGGTGATTATTCAAAAGTTTATGAATCATTATCAGGAATGAAATTAAATAAGAGTGATGAGACATTGTACAGACAGGCAACGCTTATAACATATGTTACAAGACAGTATGAATCATATCAGAATTATATGGAAATGGATATGAAAACGGAGGCAATCAATGCACTTGTAAAAGGACTTGCCAGATATGATACATATTATAATGAAGCGAACAGTCTTGGTGTCGGAAACCAGATGAAAGAAGCACGAGCACAGATTATACAGGCTTTTAATGATACATTTAAAATATCTGAATCAGAAGCAGTATCATTAGTTGCTATGTCTGATAATAATTTTACGCAGTACTATAGAAAAATTGAAGCATACGGAAAGGCAAGATAATAAATGATAGCTATAATCGATTAAAATGCCTATCATTATTCGACAATCACCATAAAATAAGACTTTATAGATGTTACGTTTACAATAAATTTATATTTTACTAATTATTTACTAAATATAATGTCTTGAATGAATACAAGGGTACCAAATGGCGAAGAAACCAGGAGGTACTCTTTTTACATTATCTTTAATTTTTATGTATAATAAACCTTGTCAGTGAGGTGAAAAAAGATGAATTACATATGCGAATCCTGCGGTAGTGATTTGAAATATTATGATAAGGTTTCAAGAATGGTACGGACGAAAAATCGTAAAGCGTCTATCATTACTGTAAAGAGATTCAAATGTCCAGTTTGTAATTGTATACATAGAAATCTTCCCAATAATATTTTTCCTTATAAACAATACGACGCGAGAATAATAACAGGAGTTATAGAAGGTAAAATAACAAGCGATATGATAGACTATGAGGATTATCCTTGCGAGATGACTATGACTAGATGGCGAACGCTTAATTTACAATCTCTCTTATGAGAAAACCTTGAATAAAAATGTGGTTATATGAAAGGAGATTAATATCATGGAGAGAAAAGGAAACAACATAGCAGAGGATACATTCTTACACTGGATGGATGTAGAACGATATATGGCAGAATTCAAAGAAGGAAATTTTAATAATTATGAAGAATGTCAAACAGTTTTACGGCACCTTGCTTTAAGAGAGATGAATTTAGTTATAGAGAAAAACAATAACTCTCAAGTAACATCTATCGAAATACCAGCATTTTTAGTAAAGCGTTAAAACAAAGGGCAGTCTGTGGAAACATGGACTGTCTTTTTTTTTGTGAGTGTTCCACCGAGGTTGTTTTTACTATTGTGTAATTCTAACCTAGAATAGAATCACCGGCGGTAATAAACACAAAGGAGATTTATATGGGAACAACATTAAGAGCTGAATTATCAGAAAAGAATCCATATTGGATAGAAAAACATAGATATTACGAATTAAAACATTTTTGCTTGCAATACCCTATATGGAAGAAAGCATACACTGCATTGGACGGAACTAACACAAAAACTATGAATTTGGCGATGAGAGTTATAACCAATAATATTGATGACCCGACATCAAGGTATGCAATAGCCAGAGCGTATTATGCAGACCGTATGAACATGCTTGAAAGAGTTGCTAATTTCACAAATCCAGAATTGGCAGAGTATTTACTAAAGGGTATTACGGAAGGCTGGTCTTATGATATTTTGAAAGCTAGATTAAACATTCCATGTTGCAAAGATATTTACTACGATTTGTACAGACGATTTTTCTGGTTGCTGGATAAGGAACGAGGATAGCTTCGCAATAAATACATTGTCCTTTATGAAAGGATGGTGCATATTATGAAAATGACAAAAGAACATATTGATACTATTAACGAGCTTTTAGCAGAACATGGGGAAGCACTTACAGCATTTTATGATGAAGGAATTCGTTATGGAATGAAGTGGGGTGTAGTATTTACTACCATTGGAGTTGGTATTGGAGCGTCAATTAATTATGTTAGTTATAAGATTAAAAATGCAAAATCAGACAAAGAGATTGAGTCCTAACAAGGGCTCTTTCTTTTTCTTCGCAATAAATACATTGTCCTTTATGAAGAAAATAAAATCATAGCGGAGGTATTAAAAATGGATATTGTAAAGAAAGTAGCAAAGATGAGATTGAATTTTCATGCAAGTATGCTAGACGTATATAATGTTGCTAATCAGTTAGGAATATTAAAAGACGATAAAGCTGAAGAAATAATGAAAAAACATACAATGAAATGCTTTGATGCAATGGAACATATGGGATTAGATCCGTTTGGAAAGCATTCTAAAGATTGAGCCAGCAATGGCTCTTTCTTTTTATTCTAGGTTAAATCCAGTACGTAGGTTACTGGAAATCATACTATATTGATATTTGAAAAATTGCCCGGTGGGAAAATTCCGGAAAATGTTTTCAGAAAGGAGGAGCATATGCCATTAATTTGGTTACTGGTAGGTATTCTTATAGGATTGCTTGTATCAAGATTTATATTTAAGGACAAGCCAATAGGTTCGCTTAGGGTTGACCAATCTGACCCGGATAGCGGAACTTATTTATTTCTTGAAATAGACCGAGGAGGTATGGATGATATCTATAAGAAGCAAACCGTACGTTTACGTGTGAAAATTGAGGATTACATTTCGCACAAATAACACTTTCTATTATGAAGAAATTATTAAAAGGAGGTTTCACAAAATGAGCGAACCAAGTATTAAAGATTTATTGAATGAGGAAATTGCAATGGAGATTCAGAACTTATCTGAACTCAAAGCAGGTTCTGATGAGAAATCAAGTGCTATTGATGATTTGGCAAAGCTGTACAAGCTGAGAATCGAGGAGAACAAGAGCGAATGGGATGCGGATGAGAAGTATGACCGTCGTGTGATGGAAGGAGAAGCCAACACTAAAGACGATGAACTGAAACAGAGGCAGCTTGAAGAGCAGGTTAAGGAGCGATATTTCAGAGTAGGTGTAGCAGCGGCAGAATTAATGGTGCCATTGATATTCTATGGAATCTGGATGAGGAAAGGATTTAAGTTTGAAGAAACAGGAACATATACCTCGAAGACATTTACAGGTTTGATCAATCGTTTTAGACCAACAAAGAAATAATGATTTTTTGATAAGGGGACGTGTACAACGCATGTCCTCTTTTTTTCTACGCTATTATAACATTTACTACTATGAGAAACAGAAAAGGAGGTAAAATTAGATGAACAAAATCTATGTGGAGGTACCAATTACTACAAATCAGACTACATTAAGTATTCCTTGTGGTGATGACGAAAGCTTATGGCATTTTACTGTCATATTCAATGAGAATGAATATTTGCATAAGAGATTGGTTACTGTTATAGACAACCTTGATGATGGAGAAAATCCGGCAGTTCAAAGTATGTTAGTAACGAATGAAAACAATCGAACAGCAACATTTGAGTATCATATGGATAAAGACATAAAGGCTGATATCAAGCTGTCGGTATATTATTGCAAGGAATGCAGAATAATTACTGCTGAGTGGTAATGGTGTTATTAGGAGATGTGGAATTCTATACGCATCTCCTTTTCTTTTTTTACGTGAAAAATACATTGCTCTTTATGAGAGAATAAAGCTTTATCTCTTGAACAGATTAACACCAGTTTGTATACTAGACATACGAGTATGCGAGCAGGTCAATTTTGAAAGGAGATATTTAGCATGAGTATTTTTAATGAAAAACAGAGAAAGGCAATGACAGACGGAGAATATATCTGCTCTGAGTGCGGAGGATTAATGGAATTTGAAGATGAATGGGAAGACACATTAGTGTGTCCTCATTGTGGTCACAGCATTGATTTAGAGGAATATGGCTGTGAAGGAGATGAAAAGTACGAGAATTTATATCCGACCAGAGAGGAAGTTCTGGGTATTGCCGCGGATGAGTCCGAAGAAGAAAATTAAAAACGCAATAAGCTAGAGGAGAGGGTCTTAGAGAAATCTAAGGCTCTTTTCTTTTTATGGAGAATAGAGATGAGATACCATTATAAAAAACCGGATATTTATCTTTCTATGTATGGAAAATTATATATATGCAATCATCCGGTGTATGACAGATGTACATTATTTACAATTGGTGATAAAGGTTTGGCAGTTATTCAGCAAAGATTTAATCCAGATACAAAGACTACATACTGGACAGAGGTTGATTCATGGTTGACAGATTCTTTATATTTGCATCCTAAGTTCAAAAAATTTTTTGATGAACGAGCAGGAGAGTGTACGGACGGATTGTATCCAACGGTAAGCATTAGACAAATTATGTGGGCATTGAAAATGAAACCAATACAGAGGCAAAGATGGGAAACATGCTTTGACAGACGCAATATTTAGCAAAATTTACATATTGTATTATGAAAGGAGCGTGAATCTTATGAAGATTACTCAATTAGACAAAAGTATTGAAACAATAAAGAAATTGGATATTAGTGAATATTGTAAGGTGTATTTCTTGATTTTAAAAACAAGTAAAACCAAGAAAGGAACAGACAATTATGTGTTTAATTCCAAACGATTAGATTATTTACAGTTCAATGAAATTAATATCTATATGGATAATCCAAATTACATGCTTGTAAAAATTGAAGATTGAGCCAGCAATGGCTCTTTCTTTTCGCTAAAATCACAGTTCCTTTTACGAGAAACTAAAGCTTTGAAAGGAGTAAAAGGAGCATGGACGAAATGAAAATAGTATCTAAATTTACAAGAGGAATTATTTCAAAAGCATTAAAAATGGTGATACATAAGAAAACTGGATATGATATTGATATTCAGTTAAATGAGGTCACTACAACTATTGCAGATGGAAAGACACATCTTCATGTCGATGTAGATGCTGAAATTGGAAAGGACGAGCTTATAAACATACTGAAAAGTATTGGTTTGAACTGATGATTAGGGTCGCTTATGGCGGCTCTTTTTTTTTCTTCGCAAAATTTACAAAGCATATTATGAGAGGAATAGTAGCTCAGTTGGTAGAGCACTGGTCAATATACTGTACCAGGGGTTGATGGTTCGAATCCATTCTATTTCTCTTTTATTTTCTTCGCAAAATTTACAAAGCATATTATGAGAGAAAGACGTAAATGACGAGGAACAGAAGGGGCTATTGCACACGAAAGCAAACCTACTCGTAAAGGAGTCAGTTAATATAAATTCATATTTAGCATTAACGACGACGTGGGGCGTTATCGGATTGAAACTTCGATGTAAGAAAAACGCCGAAAAGAAAAACAATACCACATCAGATACGTGATAGTGCAATCTCTTTTATTTTTCTGGAAAGGAGAGTTCATATGTCTATTGAGCAGCTTGAACTGATATTAAGTGACACATATCAGATGGATGTATCATTTCCGACGATATTCGGACATCGCAAGGAGTTTATGCAATCGAGTTATTCCATATGGTCAGTAAATGAATTACTGGAATATGTATCGTCTGAATTATATCCAAAAGACAATGCGTCAATAGCAGAAATTGAAGAAATTGTCAGATGTTTCAAATCCATGATGAGCAAATATTATCATATGAGACAGGACACACAACTAATGTTTTCAATAGCAATAAATCTGGCAGATAATGTGCTGGATATTTTACGAGCTATGGAATAAAGAAAGGAGACAACCATTATGAAACCAAAAATCAATCAACTCATTAACAAATCAGTTATACAACTGAAAAGAGGCTCACCAACAATTTTAACCTGTCTTGGAGTTGCTGGACTTGTTGCAACTACTGTATCTGCCGTTATAGCAACACCAAAAGCAATAGAAAAGATTAAAAAAGACAGTTTAATTAATCACGATGGAGACCCATGTGGATATAGCAAGACAGAAGCTATTAAATCTGCATGGGTTTATTATATTCCATCAACAATTATGGGGGTCTCAACAATCATTTGTATTGTTGGTGCGAATGTGCTGAATAAACATCAACAGGCATCTTTATCAAGTGCATATGCACTGATTAACAAATCATACAATGAGTATAAAGAAAAACTCAAGGAATTGTATGGCGAAGAAGCTCATCAAAAAATAATCGATTCTATTGTAGCCGAAAAAGCAGATGATGTGTGTATATCTTCTGGCAACTTTTTTGGTACGTCATCTTTATCGTTTGGTGAGCGAAATCCTGATGACATTAAATTATTTTATGACACTTATTCAATGAGATATTTTGAAAGTACCATCCCACAAGTGTTAGAAGCAGAATATCACTTAAATCGAAACTGGTGTTTAGGTAGCGATATATGCGTTAATGACTTTTATGATTTTTTAGGAATAGAGCACATTGATTGCGGAGATGAACTTGGCTGGCATTGGTCAGACGGAATAGGTTGGATTGATTTCAATCATCACAAGACAGTTTTAGATGACGGTCTTGAAGTGTATGTTATTGATATGGTGTTTTCACCTAGTAGTAACGATGAAACATTCGCATAAATTACAGCCACTATTATGGAAAGGAGGCAACGGGCTATGAATAGTAAAATTATTAGAATCATTGGTCTTGCTGCAACAGTAATCGGATTAGGAGCGAATCTTATTAACGATTGGGCTGATGAGCAGAAGATGAATGAGCAGATTGATAAGAAAGTTAATGAAGCTCTTGCTAAAAGAGACGCAGATGCGAAGGAGTCCTAAAACAAGGACTCTTTTGTTTTATGGAGGTTAAGTATGTCATCAATAGATACAGCTATTGAAATTACTGAATATTGTCTAAAACAATCAAGAAAAAATAGAGTTGACTGGTGGTATAGCGATAGTTTTGTCAGTAATAGCTACTCTATATGGGCGGCAAAAGAGTTGTTGACACGATTGAATAACAACAGGGATACTCCGCCATTGATAACTCTTGAAAATTTTGAAGAGTTAATGGATGAGTACGCCTGCAAAAACATCAACAACAGTTTTTTATTTTCGTGTGCCAAAGATATGACACGATGGATCATTGATTTATTAATCGCATAAAGCGATATTTTGAAAGGAGATTAATATTATGTGTAAAAGAGAAATGACATTAGGAGAAGAAATTATTGGATTAGCAACAAGAGGTATTGACACACCTACAGTAGAAAGAATGTACAAAAAGTATATCGAGATGGCTGCTGATAAAGAGTCAAAAGAAGCAATGGAAGCATATTGGATTAATGATGAACTTGCAATTAAAGAATTTATTAATGCATTATTCGGAGCACCTGCAAAGTCCGACTTAAAAGATGCTGAGGTAGGAGATAAGACAACAATTAAGTTGGATGGATTGGGAGAATTTGCAGCAACAGTACACAAGGTTACGGACGATAAGGTCATGCTCATTTTCGATGATTGTGTAACTACGAGACCTATGAATGAGTCTGGTACAAATAATGGCGGATTTGAAGAGTCTGATTTGAATAAATGGTTACATACAGAGTTCATCAAGGCATTACCTTATTCAATTAGAGCAAGACTTACCGACGTTACTATTCCTACAGTAGGTGAAATGTTTGGCTGGGACGACAAGTGGAATAGAAATCACTTTGAGGCTGATAATGACAAGCAGCTTCCACTTATGAAGCAGAGACGCAATCGAGTTGCTTATTATGATAATGAGTGCAAGTTCGTATGGCTCCGTAATGCCACCAAGAAAGAATTTTCTTCGGTTCATTTCGCTAATATGTGCGATCGTGGCTATGCGACCTACTTCCGCACTATGGACTCTCTTGGGGTTCGTCCGGAAATCTGGTTAGTTAAGTAAAAATCTCCGCCCCTTGTGGGCGGTGTAATCTATAGGAAAGGAAGTAATAAAAATGCATAAACCCAATATTAAAGCGGCATATAATGCAGTGAAAAAATCAACCATAAAACACAGTCCGGAAATATTGACCGGAATAGGTATTGCCGGAATGGTAACAACGACTGTAATGGCTGTAAGAGCAACACCTAAGGCATTAAGATTAATTAATAATGCGGAGCTTGAAAAAGCTAATGAAACAAATATACCATATGAGGGGCATAACCTCAGCAAGACTGAAATTATAAAAGTCACATGGAAATGTTATATTCCAGCAGCTATAACAGGCAGTTTATCTATCGTTTGTCTGATTGGAGCAAGTTCAGTAAATGCTAGAAGAAACGCCGCACTGGCTACGGCATATTCTATAGCTGAAACATCACTCAAGGAATATCAGAACAAAGTTGTTGAAACAATTGGAGAAAAGAAGGAACAGACTATCAGAGATGCTGTCGCGAAAGAGAAAATCGATGCACATCCAGTAAAGGAAAGTGAAATTATATTTGTTGGAGATGGTGAGACTCTTTGCTACGATGTATTATCCGGACGATATTTCAAGTCTAAAATTGAAAAAATTAAGAAAGCAGAGAATGATTTGAACAAACAGATGAGAGATGAAATGTATGTTTCACTTAATGAATTTTATTATGAGATAGGCTTGCCATCGATTAAAATCGGAGATGACATTGGATGGAATATTGACCGAGAAGGATATATTGACCTTCGCTTTAGCTCACAGCTTAATGATAACGATGAACCTGTATTTGTAATAGATTACGGATGCGGACCTAGATACGACTACAGAAACTTGATGTAGGTTCGCATAAATTACAATCACTATTATGGAAAGAATAACAAATTTTTAATCTGAAAGGAGATTAACATTATGGAAACAAATGAAATCATGAACAACGAAAAGGTTATGGACACAACAGAGGAAATCGTAAAGACAGCTTCCAAAGGAGGATTCAGTAAGGTAGCAACTATCGGTGTGGCTATGATTGCAGGCGGTTTAGCTTACAAATTTGTAGTAGCACCAGTAGTTGGTAAACTGAAAGAAATGAAAGCACGTAAAGGGTTTCGTGTTGTCGATGACGACGTTGTCGTTGAAACAGTTGATGAGAATGATTCTGAAAATTAAAGAATTATTATTCTGACAGGAAAGAGGGAGAATACCTATAACAAGGTGTTTTCTCTCTTATTTTTTATTATGGAGGTATTGTTATGAATCAGTATTCTTATAATGGTCCAGTTATGGAATTTGGCAAGTGCATTGCTAATAATTGGGCGGGGTCTACATACGCAACATCTGAAAAGAAAGCAAAGAGTAATTTAGCGTATCAGTTTAAGAAAAATAATAACCGTATGCCAGCATCGAAAATTATTTTGCCTGGGGAATTAATGGTTATCAATTAGGAGGAAAAGGATGGAAGAATACAAGTCCAACTCACATAAATCGAGAGAACGAGCGAAAGCTGAACTACCAGAAAAGAAGGTAGAAAAAATTGTATCCGGTTCTGTTAAGACAAAGAAAAAGAGCGGAATTAATAAACTTGCAGGGATATTTGTTCCGGAAGATGTAGATAACGTAAAAAGCTACATTTTTGAGGATATCGTTGTGCCTGCCGTAAAGGATATTATTCTTGATGCCGTTAAAGCAGTTCTTGGAGTTAAGGGTTCTGGAGGCAGAAGATCTACGGCAAGTAAAGTATCTTATCGTAAGTATTACGAAGACCCAGCACAGAACGGCAGAAGAAATTACAATGCACAGAGTTCTATTGGCGGTTGCGATTTCGATGATATTTACTTTAACACCAGAACTGAAGCGGAAAATGTATTAGCTGCTATGGACGAAATCGTTGCAAGTTACAGAATTGTAAGTGTTGCGGATTATTTCGATTTGGTTGGTATTGACGGTCCGTGGACAGGAAATAACTACGGCTGGACTGATAATATCAGAAATGCGAGAGTTGTTAATACTAGGGATGGATATACTATCAAGTTCCCAAGAGCAAATCCAATAGATTAGGAGGCAGATTATGTACGAGTCAAAAGATGTTATGGTATCACATCCAGCTCATTATCAGAGTGAAACTGGATTAGAGGTAATTGATGTAATTGAGGCATTTACATTTGATTTGAAAGGTATTGAAGCTACTGACACTGGAAATGTACTCAAATATATGTGCCGTTGGAAAAATAAGAACGGCGTACAGGACTTAGAAAAAGCGAGATGGTATTTAGAACATCTCATTGATCATGTAAAAAATTTAGAAGAGGAGAATAAATAATTATGAAAAAGAATGAAATTATTGCAAGAGTAACAAAAGCTGTAAATACAGCAACTATTAAGGTAAAAAAACACAGTCCGGAAATTCTTATCGCAGCTGGTGTTGTTGGAACAGTTGCAAGTGCTGTGATGGCGTGTAAAGCAACAACAAAATTAAGTACGGTATTAGAGGAGCATAAAAAAGATGTGGATGCTGTGCATGAATGCTCTAAAAATGAGGAAATCAAAGCAGATTATTCACAGGAAGATGCCAAGAAAGACTTGTCTATTATTTATACACAGACAGGAGTAAAGCTTATAAAATTATATGCTCCTGCTATTGCGTTAGGTGCATTATCACTTACAAGTATTGTAGCTTCTAATAATATTCTCAGAAAGAGAAATGTAGCTCTGGCAGCAGCATACGCAACTGTCGATAAGTCTTTCAAAGAATATCGTAATCGTGTTGTTGAAAGATTTGGAGAGCAGGTAGATAAGGAACTGAAATATGATATTAAGGCAAAGAAATTTGAGGAAACTGTGAAAGACCCAGATACAGGTAAAGAGAAGAAAGTAAAATCTACTGTTAATGTAGCTAATGCTGACAGTGGATATGCTAGATTTTTTGATGAGTCATGTCATGGATATGAAGAAGATTCACAATATAACTTACTTATGTTAAGAGGACAGCAGCAGTATGCAAATGATCTGTTAAAGTCGAGAGGATACATATTCTTAAATGATGTATATGATATGATCGGAATTGATAGAACTAAGGAAGGTCAGATTGTTGGCTGGGTATATAACAAAAACAATGAAGTTGGTGATAACTTTGTGGACTTTGGCATCTTAGAAACGAACAGAGAAACAGAAGATGGATCATATGAGCCAGCAATTTTATTAGACTTCAATGTGGATGGTAATATATTAGATCTGATTTAAACGGAGAATTTGCATATGAAAAAAATAATTTGGATGATACTACTGATAGTCACAAGTTCTTTTTGCATAGCAGCATCGCCAATCACGACAAGTGAAAACGATGAAATTAATGAGACAGTGATAGTTGAGGTTATCAAAACTGAGGCAGTTGAAGAAGTATCATTTAGTCCGAAAGAGGAAGTAGTAGTCCAAGAGCTGGCACCTCAAGACGTTGTCTGCGAAATTGATACTGATATTTCAAATGATGATATTGAGTTAATTGCTCTTGTTACTATGGCTGAAGCTGAGGGAGAATGTGAAGAGGGCAAACGATTAGTAATTGATACTATTTTAAATCGTGTTGACTCTGATTCTTTTCCTAATACAGTTTATGAAGTAGTTTATCAGCCAAGTCAATTTTCTTCTATGTGGAATGGGCGAGTTGACAGATGCTATATTGACGATTATATTTGTCAGCTTGTAATTGAAGAACTTCGTAATAGAAAGAATTATGATGTTATATTCTTTACAGCTGATAGATATGGAAACTATGGAACACCCATGTTTCAGATTGGAAACCACTATTTTTCAAGTGGAGAATAGAAAGGAGAATTGTTATGCATGTAGTAGGATTAACATTATCAGCAGTTGCAGGAATTTGCTTTTGGAGCGGTCTTGCTGTCTTATTCGGTGGAAAGGAGCACTAATTATGGAAGGAATTGGTAACTTCATATCAATGATGGATTATATTCTTGATACCAATCGAAAAAGACATATTACAGGGGGCATTCTGTTGAGTGCCTCTTTACTTTTTGGCGGTTTAGCATTAACCGTTATGACTATCAAGACAGAGGAGGATAACAATGAACAGTAAAGTAGCATTTATTTTAGGCACGATTATTGGTGCTGGAATTGGTGTAGCCGGTACATACTCATATTTTAAAGATAAGTATGAGAAACTCGCGGAAGAAGACTTCAATTCAAGAAGAGTATTTGACGAGGATAAAAAAGATGAATCAGAAGAGTCTGTTGTTGAAAAAACTACTGACAGTAGAACTGTAGACAAACCGAGTATTGCTGAATATGCAGCAAGATTACAGAAGGAAGGCTATGTGAACTATAGCGATATGCAAGACAAAAAACAGAAGCAGGAAAATGCTATTGACAGACCATATGTTATACAGCCGTCAGATTTCGGAGAGTTTGATGATTACGAAAAAATAAGTCTTACATATACGGCTGACGGAGTGTTACTAGATGATATGAATGAAATTGTGGATGATATTGAAGAAACTGTTGGGGAAGATTCACTTGAGCATTTTGGAGAGTATGAGGATGACTCCGTCTATGTGAGAAACGATGCTAAGAAATGCGATTATGAAATTCTGTTAGACCAGAGAAACTATCAGGAAATTTTTGAAACTCAGCCACATAGAACGGAGATGTAATGACCAGAGACGAATTAAAATTTGATTATTTCGATTGGATGTATGGTCTGGTATGTGATACAAAATATCCGAAGAAATTATCATATAGAAAGCTATTAAATTTTCTCCATAATATGGATTTCACATATCAGCTTACTATGGACAGCAATCGATTTGAGGACGGTATTGAACTACGTTATCGATTTGGATACGAGAACGGATATGACTGCTCTGTTATAGCGAATTATCTGGATGATAGTCCATGTAGCGTATTGGAGATGCTAATAGCACTTTCAATTCGTTTAGAGGAACATATTATGGACGACCCAGAGATTGGTGACAGAACAGGACAATGGTTCTGGAATATGATTACTAATCTTGGGTTGGGCTCTATGGATGACAGAAAATTTAATGAGAATCGTGTTGAAGATATTGTAACAAGATTTTTAGAGAGGCAGTATGAGCCAGACGGGCAAGGCGGATTATTTACACTTGAAAATTGTCACTATGACTTGAGAAAAGTGGAAATTTGGTATCAGGCATGTTGGTATCTTGACAGTATTACTTGATTTGAAAGGAGATTACTTATTATGAACGATTTAGTAAGTTATATTTTTAGAAATATGGATGCTACAGATAAGCACCTTGTACGCATTTACAAAGCATTGGTGCATCAGAACAAATTTAATAAGGCTGTGACATTATTTAGTATCGTTACAACCTTAAATTTACTTGCGATGCGTGCTGACAGTAAAAAGATGCAGCAGGAAATCACAGCTTTGCGAAAAGAAATTGATGGGTTAAAGGAATCGGAAGGAGTATAAAAATGTGATGTTGGATTTTATGGTGGTTTCAACGCGTAGTACAAAGCGCGGAACAATAGAAATCTATCCAAAGTTCCTTATTAAAAAAAGCACAGATCTTATGATTCGAGGTGGTGATTTTTACGCTATCTGGATAGAAGAACGTGGTTTATGGTCTACCGATGAACAGGATGCTTTACAACTTATAGACCGCGAACTGGATAGATATGCTGAGGAGAATCGCCAACGCTTTAACTCAGATATTAAAGTCCTGCATATGTGGGACGCTGAGAGCGGAATGATTGACTCTTGGCATAAATACTGTCAGAAGCAATTACGAGACAGTTTTCATACGCTTGACGATAAACTTATATTTTCCAATACGGAAACAACAAAAAAAGATTATGCGAGCAAGCGTCTTAATTATCCTCTTGAAGAGGGGGATATAACAGCATACGAAAAACTGATTAGCACTTTATATTTTCCTGAAGAACGAATGAAGATAGAGTGGGCTATCGGTTCAATAGTATGTGGTGAATCGCAGAAATTACAGAAATTTCTCGTACTATATGGAGCAGCAGGTACAGGTAAATCAACAATTTTAAATATTATTCAGCAATTATTTGAGGGTTACTACTCAGTCTTTGATGCGAAAGCATTGGGGTCTAGTAGTAACTCTTTTGCGTTAGAGGCATTTAAAAGTAATCCATTGGTGGCTATTCAGCACGATGGAGACTTGTCAAGGATTGAGGATAATACAAGGCTTAACAGTTTGGTCTCACATGAGTTAATGACTGTAAATGAGAAATTCAAATCAACATATGCAAACCGCTTCAAATGTTTCTTATTTATGGGAACTAATAAACCTGTACGTATTACAGATGCCAAATCTGGTCTTATAAGACGACTGATTGATGTATCTCCATCTGGAAATAAGCTTAATCCAAAGGAATACAAAACAATTGTAAAACAGGTTAGCTTTGAACTTGGAGCAATTGCTTATCATTGTCAGGAAATATATTTGGATAATCCTGGCAGATACGACGATTATATTCCAATTTCAATGCTTGGTGCATCTAATGATTTTTATAACTTTATAGCTGATTCTTATTATGTGTTTAAAAAAGAAGACGGAACAACCCTTAAAGCAGCTTGGGAAATGTATAAGAATTACTGTGATGAAGCGAAAGTTGGCTATCCGTTATCAAGAAGAGCATTCCAGGAAGAATTGAAGAACTATTTCAAGGATTTCCAGGAGAGATTTAATTTTGATGACGGTTCAAGAGTACGAAGCTATTATATAGGATTCCGGACAGATAAGTTTGAAAGTGATGCTCAGACAAAGAAAAAAGATACACCAAAAACTTATCAAATAGAGTTCAAAGAACAGACATCTATATTTGATTCTGTATGTGCGGATTGTCCAGCACAATATGCTTCGCAAAATGAAACCCCACAGCAGAAGTGGGAAAAAGTAAAAACAAAATTATCTGCTCTGGATACTTCACAAATTCATTACGTGAAAGTTCCAGAAAATCACATTGTCGTAGATTTTGATATTCCGGATGAGACTGGAAATAAATCTTTTGAAAGGAATTTGGAAGCTGCTAGTAAGTTGCCACCGACTTATGCAGAATTGAGTAAAAGTGGTCAAGGGATACATCTTCATTATTTATATTCTGGAGACCCTTCTCAGTTAAGCAGAATCTACGACGACCATATAGAGGTAAAAGTATTTACTGGTAAAAGCTCATTAAGAAGAAAACTAACGAAATGCAACAATTTACCAATAGCTACTATATCCTCTGGGTTACCAATGAAAGGAGAAGACAAAATGGTAAATTTTGATGCCATAAAAAGCGAGAAAGGACTTAGAACCCTTATAAAGAGAAATCTTAATAAGGAAATCCACCCGGGAACTAAGCCAAGTATCGATTTCATATACAAAATATTGGAGGATGCTCATAGTAGTGAACTCAAATATGATGTAACAGATATGCGTAATGCTGTATTAGCATTTGCAGCGAACAGCTCTCATCAGGCAGAGTATTGTATAAAGCTCGTTAATAAGATGCAGTTCAAATCGGAAGAAAATTCAAACGCTGTAAAAAACGATGATGCAAAGTTGGTATTCTATGATATCGAGGTATTCCCAAACCTGTTCTTGGTCAACTGGAAAATAGAGGGTGAGGGAAAGCCTGTTGTCAGAATGATTAACCCGACACCAAGTGAAATTGAGGAACTGATACAGTTTAGATTGGTTGGGTTTAACTGTCGGCGATATGATAACCATATTATGTACGCCAGATTAATGGGGTATACAAACGAACAGCTGTTTAACTTATCGCAAAAGATTATTAATAACAGTCCAAATTGTTTCTTCGGGGAAGCCTATAATATTTCGTTCACAGATGTGTATGATTTCTGTTCAAAGAAGCAATCTCTTAAAAAATGGGAAATCGAATTGAGTAACAAGGCTAATGATCCATATTCGAAGATGGATGATGAAGTCAGAGCATTATGTAAAAAGATAAAGCATCACGAGCTTGGACTTCCTTGGGATCAGCCTGTTCCAGAAGAACTTTGGACAAAGGTAGCAGAATATTGCGATGATGATGTTATCGCTACAGAGGCTACATATAAAGCAAATCTTGGTGATTTTGTTGCAAGAGAAATTTTGGCGGAGTTAGCTAATGGTTCAGTAAATGATACGACTAATAGCTTAACTACAAAATTTATATTTGGAAAGAACCGCAATCCTCAGAGTGAATTTATGTATAGGGATTTGTCTGAGCCAGTTACGGAATTACCAGATGATATATTAGCATTCTTAAAAGAGGCAAAGCCGGAGATGATGGCTGAGCCATTCCACGGACCCAAAGGTGATAGTTTATTACCATATTTCCCAGACTATAGATTCGAGAACGGAAAATCCCTTTACAGAGGTGAGGAAGTTGGAGAAGGCGGAGAAGTATGGGCGGCTCCTGGAATGTACGGACGTTCGGAAACGGAAGATGTCGGTTCGATGCACCCTAACTCAGCTATATCTGAATGCTTATTTGGACCAGATTTCACAAAGAGGTTTAAAGATATTTTAGACATTCGTATCTATATTAAGCATGGTGATTTCGATAAGGTACGTGATATGTTTGAAGGAGCATTAGCCAAATATCTTGATGATACCGGCAAGGCAAAGGCACTGGCTCAAGCATTGAAAATCGCAATTAACTCAGTATATGGATTAACAGCCGCAGGATTCATGAATGCTTTCAGAGACTCAAGAAATAAGGATAATATCGTAGCAAAGCGAGGAGCATTGTTTATGATTGACCTTAGACATGAAGTTGAAGCACAGGGATACAAAGTAATTCACATTAAGACAGATTCTATTAAGATTGAAAATCCGGATGACTATATTCTTGATTTCATTTGCAAGTATGGTAAACGCCACGGATATGATTTCGAGATAGAGCATATATTTGACAGGATTTGCTTGGTCAATAATGCCGTATATGTTGCAAAATTGGCTGATGATGACCCAGAAAAGCCAGGAACGTGGACCGCTACAGGAACTCAGTTTCAGATTCCTTATGTATTTAAAAGTCTTTTTAGTAAAGAAGATATTAAATTTGAGGATATGTGTGAAACGAAGTCTGTAAGCGGTTCTTTATATTTAGACTTAAATGAAAATTTACCAGATGTATCTCAGTATGAGAAGGAGTTTAGTAAAGCTGAGAGTGATTTCAAGAAAGGCTTATTATCTGATACGACATTTGAAAGCACTTGTCAGAAATTAAATCCACTTATTGCAGAGGGGCATAATTATCGCTTCATTGGAAAAGTGGGACAGTTCTGTCCTATAAAAGACGGATGCGGTGGCGGATTACTAATGCGTGAAAAAGACGGTAAGTATTATGCCGCAACAGGTACAAAGGGCTATAGATGGCTTGAATCTGAGATGGTCAGAGAATTAGATAAGGTTAATGATATCGACAGGTCTTACTATGACAAACTTGTAAATGAGGCGGTAGATACTATTTCTCAATATGGTGATTTTGAATGGTTCGTATCGGATGATCCATATATAACAGAAAAGAAGCAGAATGCACCAAAGCTTATGCCTTGCGGAGATGCTAAATACGCAACTTGTTTTGACTGTCCATATTTTAATGATGATGTACATCATATGAATTGCAGTAAAAATTATGATATTTCAGAAGTAATTTCAAGTCAGGTGATGAACCCACCTGTAGAAACAAAATAATAATTAAAGGAGATTTTATCATGGCTAATAAAGCAGTAGGAAACATTAAAATTGAAGGGGCTCATATCATATTTAGAAACTTTAGAGGAGAGGAGTCCAAGTACAATCGTGATGGAGATAGAAACTTCTGCGTACTCATTGAAGATGATACGGATGTTGAGCAGTTATCAAAAGACGGTTGGAATGTAAGAATTCTTGAGCCTAGAGACGATGGTGATGAGCCAAAGCATTATATTCAGGTAGCTGTAAGTTATAAGAACATTCCACCAAAGATTTATATGGTGACAAGAAAAGCGACTACCGAATTAGATGAGGATTCTATCAGCACATTGGATTTTGCTGAAATAAGTAATGTCGATTTGGTTATAAGACCATATTCTTGGGAAGTGAATGGAAAAACTGGAATCAAGGCATATGTCAAGACGATGTATGTAACTATCGAAGAGGATGAGTTTGCTGAAAAATATGCAAGAGAAGAAGCTACAGTAGAGGATGGGGTTCCATTCTATTAAAATCTGCGGGTGTCAGCTAATTATGGTTGGCACCCATTTATATTTGAAAGGAGACGCATATGTTCTTTAAGAAAAAGTCATTTAATAAGCCGAAGCCACCGGTTGAGAATGTGACAAAGAAATGGGAACCGACAATTGATTTATCTAACATTAAGAAAAAGAAAACAGTTGAACCCAAACAAAAAGTAGAAATGAAAACAGAAAAAATGCCGGTTGGGACATTTTCAAAAGAATTTCTGAATGAGTTTAATAAACTGACAAGAACTCATAGACCATTCGATGTTTGGAGAGATTTTGTAATTATGTTTGCTTGTGCAATATCGAATCCTCTTGACAAATTTCACTATAAGGACAGAGAAGAAAGATATTTAAGTATCATCCATAAATACAATAAGGACGAACAGATGATATTTCCTAAACTGGCTGCATATACAACAATGGCATTGGACGCTAATCCGGAACAGGATTTCTTAGGAAAAATATTTATGGATTTAGGACTTGGTAATAGTTCAGCTGGTCAGTTCTTCACACCATATTCAGTGTGTCAGCTGATGGCAGATGTTGTTACCAGTGATTTGGACGATAATCTTCAAGACAAGTTAGAAAAGCAAGGTTATATTTCTCTTGCTGATGAATGTTGTGGAGCAGGAGCAACCCTTATAGCAGCTATTAATACCATTAAAAGAAAGATGGAAAAAGCAACACCATCGATGAACTTTCAAAGACATTTATTGGTTGTTGGACAGGATATTGATGAAACGGTTGCTCTTATGTGCTATATACAAATTTCTTTACTTGGTGTAGCTGGTTATATAAAAGTTGGAAATTCTATAACAGATCCGATGACCACAGATGACGATAAGAGCAAATATTGGTATACACCTATGTACTTTTCGGATATTTGGATGATTAGGAGATTTTGATATGGCGGGTGTTACATTAAGAGACTATCAATTAGATGCAATAAAAAGGATGAAAACTGGTTGCATTTTATGTGGTGGTGTTGGAAGTGGAAAATCCTTAACTTCAATAGCTTATTACTATGTGCGAAATGGTGGAATTATTGGGACTGATATTTATGAACCAATGGATGATCCGCCTAAAGATTTGTATATTATAACAACTGCCAGAAAGCGTGATACTTGCGAATGGGATGGAGAGTTAGCACCATTTCTATTATCTACACACGACGATGTAAATTTATATTCTAACAAAGTGATTGTAGATTCGTGGAATAACGTGAAAAAGTATTCAGATGTAAAGAATGCCTTCTTTATATTTGATGAGCAAAGAGTTGTTGGCAGCGGAACATGGGTAAAGGCATTCTTGAAGATTGCGAAAAGTAACGAATGGATTTTGCTATCTGCTACGCCTGGTGATACTTGGCAGGATTATATACCAGTCTTTGTAGCGAATGGGTTCTATAAAAATCGAAGTGAATTTACAAGAGAACACATTGTTTATAGTAGATTCAGCAAGTTTCCGAAGATTGACAGATATCTTAATACAGAACGTTTAATCAGACTTCGGAATAAAATCCTTGTTAATATGGATTTCAAACGAGAAACTGTATCGCACCATGAAGATATTTATGTTGGATATGACTCTATTATATATAAGGAAGTAACTAAAAATCGATGGGACCCATATAAAAACGAACCACTCCAGAATGCGGCAGGACTTTGCTATGTATGGCGGAAGCTTGTAAATATGGATGAATCAAGACAAGTGGCTTTGCTTGAGGTTATGGAGAAGCATCCGAAAGCTATTATATTTTACAACTTTGATTATGAGTTGGAGCTATTGAAAAATATTCTGACAGAATATGAAGTTGCAGAATGGAACGGTCATAAGCATCAACCAGTTCCGACAAGTGATAAATGGGCTTATCTTGTTCAATACAATGCTGGAGCAGAAGGATGGAACTGCATTACAACGGATACAATTATATTCTTCTCACAAAATTATTCTTACAAAATAATGGCTCAATCAGCAGGAAGGATTGACAGAATGAATACACCATTTAAAGACTTGTATTATTATCACTTAAAATCTCGCTCTGGAATAGATACAGCCATAGCTAGAGCATTAAAAGAGAAAAAGACGTTTAATGAAAGGAGATACGTAAAATGGTAAACAATTCAGTAAAGGTAGTAGGACAGATACGATTAAGTAGTAGTGTTCTTGATGTGTATGGTGATTTGGATGAACCATTGTTCAAGGCAGCAGATATAGCAAATATTATTGAGTATAGTTACGGAAATACGTGGCGAATGCTTGATATGTGCGAGGCTGATGAAAAGCTGAACCTACCAATGGTAGTTGCAGGTCAGAGAAGATCTGTAAGTTTTGTAAATGAGCACGGATTGTATAGTATTCTTTCACAGAGTAGAAAAGAAATTGCCAGAGCTTGGAGAAGGGTTGTTCACGATGAACTTATCAATCTCAGACGAACAAAAGGGTTTGATATTTCCGAGCAGTTTGATGAATGGAACAACGCTATGGACAATATATATTTTGACGAAGCAACCGGACAGCTTATGCAATCAATCACTACTCCTGGCGGAGATGTAGAACAGATACCATATAAAGGATAGGTGCTTTATGGAAAATTTATATTTTGAAGTTGATTTTGAAAAGTATTGCAAAACCTGTGAGCATAAAGACTTGGACGAGAAATGTGATCCTTGTTGTGAGTGCTTAGACCATGGTAGCAATACTCAATCGGAAAAACCTGTGAATTGGAAGGAGAAAACTCAATGAGAGATACAGTTTTAGTAAGCATTGATTATAATGATAAAACCAATGAAGGTGTGCTGTGCGTCGGAAGACAGTTGCCGAATAAATCTGTTGATATTGTTAATGCGATCGATGGTCCGGAAGCTAAAGAGCTGTTTGTAAAGTTAATCACGAAAAAGGCGGTGAAGAAATGAGCTTCCAGTATGACCAATATTTAGCAAATCACAGGGCTAATGTTAAAAGAGGATTTGACTGGCTATGTGAAAATTTATCAGATGTTACGAATGATATTTCAGATGCAGCTTGGCAGATTGAATTTGCTCATGATAAGTCTAAAGATGAAGAAGACGAGTATAATGCATACGATGCATATTTTTATGGAAACAACAGGTCTTATAAAGTCGTCCAGGATTATCAAAAAGCATGGCTTACACACATTCATAGAAACCCACATCACTGGCAGTATTGGATACTTATTCATGACGATATGGAAAATGGAGAATTAGAGACCATTCTTGAAATGCCATACAATTATATTGTGGAGATGATTTGTGATTGGTGGGCTTTTAGTTGGGCTAACGGAAATCTGTATGAGATATTTAACTGGTATGCCGAACATTCTAAATTCATGAAACTTGCACCTAGAACTAGAGAAACTGTTGAGAATATTCTTGATAAGATAAGGAACAGACTTGATAGTATGGAAGTTGAGCATAGTGGTGTAAAAGGAATGAAGTGGGGTGTTAGGAATGGTCCTCCATATCCGATAAAAGATAACGGACGAGTTGCAACTGTGCAGAAACATGGTACAATAAAAACAACAAAAATACCTAGAGAAAAATTTACAGAATATGCACTTAATCCAGATAAAGCACCGAATAAAGCAAGAGCGTTTAAGTCAGCATTGGGATATACGAAAGATAACGCTGACGAGTTAATTAATAGTATCAATGAACATTTTGATGTTACTAAATTAGAAGAGCGTGGCGATGGCGGATACGGAATGAGGTACCAACAAATCATGAAATTAAAAGGTCCTAATGAAAAAGAAGCAAATGTTCTTACAGCTTGGATAAAAGATGGTAATGATGGTATTAAATTAACAAGTGCATATGTTACAAAGAAGGAGGCTTCAGAATGAAAATAAATCTGTATGATAGGGTTATATTAAAAGATGGAAGAAAAGCTTCGATTGTTGAAATCCTTGAAGAAGATGTTGCATATATTGCAGATATAGATTTACCTGGTCAGGATTGGGATACAGTAGAAATCAAATATGAAGATATTGAAAGATTAGAATAGAAAAAAATATAGTATATGTGACCCCATGAGTCTTTATATGCTTGTGGGTTATTTTTATTTAAAGGAGAACAAATAATCCGTGGGAAACATTTTAAAAATATATTTCGCTAAATTAACATTTCCTTTTATGAAAGGAGAGTGATATTTTATGGCAAATGAAATCATAGCCGAATATGTACATTGGAGAGATACATGTGATAGTAAGCAATTTATTATTATGTGGAGTGATCATACTTGGGAAACAATAGTGTGCCCATTTACAGATTACTACATTGATAAAAAATCTTACAAGCAGCATATGGAGCTTAACAAAATAGTAAGCAGAAAGATGAATAAAGAAGATGCTATTAAATTCATTAACAAAAAGTTTGAGAGCTTTAGGTAACACTAAGGCTCTTCACTTTTCGCGAATATTTCATGGTATATTATGACAAAGAATGTCACATTAAATATATAGGAGGATTTAATATGATGAATATTAAAATTGAAGAAGCACGAAAAATGAATAAGAAGGAAGTCGAGATCAAGCTCGGAATGCGTACCAAAATGTTAGAAGGATTTGGTATGACTCATGATGAAGCTTGCAATTTTGTATCTGGGATTATGAATTTGGGCATTGCAGCTCAAGAATTATGGAACAAGGGAATCAGATAATTTAATGTAATTTATGTAAAGAGGAGGAGTCTAGCTAGATAGGACTCTTTCTTTTTTTTATATATTTTTGAAATGAACCTGTGAAGGCTATCCTCTATGCCTTCTGGGTATGGTAGAAGAGCTACTATTGATAAGTAGCTGGGTTATTTTTATTTAAAGGAGACGAATACAATGGAAAATAATATTATTGCAGTAGATTTTGATGGAACTTTATGTGAGAACAAATACCCTGAGATCGGCGAGCCAAATATGGAGCTTATTGATTTTCTTATGAATTGCCAGTTGAACGGAGATAAGGTTATTCTTTGGACTTGTAGAAACGAGGAACAGACAAAGGCAGCTGTTAATTGGTGTTCAGAGAAAGGACTTGTCTTTGACGCTGTTAATGAGAATCTTCCAGAAATTATTACTGAGTTCGGTGGAGATACCAGAAAGATATTTGCAAATATTTATATCGATGACAGGAATGTATCTTTATATTCTTGCAGAGAAAAGACCTCTATGGATTTATGGGCTGAAAATGAGGTGGAGCTGGCTTGCGAACATGAGAAATCTGGTGATGATGGCGATGGATTTTCTGAGTATGGATGTGCTTGCTACAGAAGTGCATTAAAGGCATTTAATAGTCTTATGGAGGATAGACATAGCGGTATGAGTATTGGAATTACTAAAAATATTCTTAACCGCTTAATTGCAGGAAAGCCATTAACGCCAATTGTAGATGCTGATGATATTTGGGATGCCGGTGGTAGTTTTGAGAAAAATGGAGAGAAATCAATTCAGTGCAAACGAATGAGTTCTTTGTTTAAGCATATCAAAGAAGATGGCTCAATTAGTTACAACGATGTAACAAGAGCTGTATGTGTGAGTATCAATAACCCGAACAATACTTATCATAGCGGATTAATTGATAAGATTATGGATGAGATGTTTCCTATCACTATGCCATATATGCCGTCAACAAAACCATTCTATGTATATTGTGAGGATTTCTTATATGACACAGAAAATGGGGACTTTGATACCGTTGGCGTATTCTATGTGATTACTCCAAATGGAGAAAAGGTTAAGATTAACCGCTTCTTTGCAGAGAAAGATAATAAGTTTGAAGAGATTGATATTTTCAAATATGACGCAAGAAAAGAGGCTGCGGAGCAATTAAAGAAAGCTAATGTCCAGAGAGGAGCTGGAGAATGAACAGAACTAGATTTATTCAAGGTTTAAATAGTAATATTGAACTTTCTGATAAAGAGAGAAGGCGAGCTATACGAAATAGTATAAATAAAAGACCTTGGAAATTGAATTGTACTATTGCTATGGAGGAATTTGCAGAACTTACACAGCAGGTTAGCAAACAAATTAGAGGTTATGGTGACAGAATTGGACTCATAGAAGAGATGGCAGATGCTTATATTTGCTTGAAACTTCTGGAGTCCATTTTTAATATCTCACCAGAAGATATGCAGAAAGCAATTGATGTGAAGATGGATAGAGAAAGGAAAAGATAGTGAATCGAACAACAAAAATTAATGTTCTTGCATATGCTTCACGACCAGAAATGGATATCAACTACTTCGGAGATATTGTGGAATATCAGGGAAAAAGATATCTCGTTAGTCTTGCTGAAGAAACGGTTGAGTTTCTTGGAATTGTAAAGGAGGAGAAAAAAACATGAGTAATGATATAAGCACAATGTATACAAAGAGCAAAAATATTAAAGCTGGACGAAAGGGATATGGTGCTTGGAAAAAAGAAAAATTAACTAATATATCTCCAGCAGCTTATGGCGATTATATTTTACAACATAGAAAAAGAGGTGGGTTTTATTTTTTATGACATTTATACCATATGTATATATGCTAGCTATTATATTATTAGATAAGATTTTTGGAGGTAAAAAGAAATGATAAAATTAAAAGATATATTAATGATTTCCTGCTGTGAGGTATCTATTATGGATAAAACATTCCCAGCTGTAATATTTGGTCGCAATCGTTATGCATCAAAATATTTTTCAAAAGATTTATTAAATAGAGAAGTCAAAAAGATTGATACATACAATGATAGAATCAGAATTTGGCTAAAAGAAGAGGAGGAATAATAATGGATGAAACAATTAGAACAATAACAACACAAATAACTGAAACTAAAGACGAATTTATATTTCAGGTTTTGAGTGATTTTGCATCGGATAAATATAATATTGTAATTGAAAAAGAAGAATTAGTACGTGCTATTCAGTTAATCCGAATGAGCAAAAAATATGGTCCTAGCGTTGGTGAACGTTGGGTAACTGCCACTCAGAATATGGCAGAATTAGATCGTACTTATACAAAAGGATTTCAAGATGGTGTAGATAAAGAACATGCTAGAATTATGGCAGCTATGAAAGAAATGGAGAAAAAGCATGATTAAAGAATTTTTTGAAATGCATGATCATTTATGTTTTAAACTTCAACACATTGGTAGACATAATGGTAAATGGCAAGTATGAATATATAATACCACGTTAGATTTTGCCTGCACTGACCCAATTTATGAGTATACAATATTAGACTCTGAGATTAATAATTCAAATGTAGATTTTGAAACTATGATAATGACTCCGGTTATTAACTGGTGGAATCATTCTAGGGCTATCACTAAGTACGATTATACAATTAAAAAACAGGAGGTAGAAGAAATAAATGATTAAAATAATAATATTGATATGTTGCCATTTAATAGGTGACTATACACTTCAATCTGATTTTATAGCAAAAACAAAAGGAAAAAATTGGTATCATTTAATTGTGCATTGTGCACTATACTGTATACCGTTCGTTATTTTCTTTGAGTTTACTTGGCAGCTTTTGTTCATATTTATTACACATATAATAATTGATGCTTTGAAGGCTAGATACAATAAAATTAATTACGTTACAGACCAGGTATTACATTATATTGCAATGCTGGTTTATTTATTTTAGGAGGTTAATTATGATTAAATTAGAAAATGTAGTTCTGGCAAGTCCAGATCAGATGTCGTTTATTATTGAGGGCATGAGGAACCCTATGAATTCATGGGATAATAGTGACAGTAGTTGTGGAAAAGCAACAAGGGAGACTAATATTCAATGGTCTGATGACTATTTTATTGGAACTAATGATGCTAATCTTATGCAGCGATTATCTAAAGCAGGTACAGATCATCGAAAGTTCATGAGAATGATGCCAGTGTATGTGAGAATTACGGCACCTTTATATTGGTGGAAGGAGTTTGATACTTATAAGGTTGGTACGGTTGCTAATAGCTGTAGTACAATGCATAAGATTGCTGAGAAGGAGTTTACTAGAGAAGACTTTAGCGATGATCATTTAATAGATATTAACACAGCATTAACAAATCATATTACGATTAAAGAATACCCATATTTACGGGAATTAACTCCGATAGACATATTAAATGATACTATTTCTATGCTAAATAAGCTTAGAAAATTATATTTGATTTGGGATGAGGTCGACGACGAAGAAAAATCCATATTAGGTACTCACGGTTTTCTCACTAAAAAAGATATTTGGTGGCAGATGATTCAGCTTCTTCCGAGCAGTTATAACCAGACACGTAATGTTATGATAAATTATGAAGTTCTGGCAAATATTTATAAATCTCGCAAAGATCATAAGCTGGATGAATGGAGAGAATTCTGTAAGTGGATTGAGTCTCTTCCGTATTCTGAGCTGATTATTGGAGGCATGGAATGAGAAAATGGTGCAAATACATTTTGTGCGGCTTAATTGTAACGATATGCGGTTCTATATTATCTTTTATCATAAAAGAGAGTGTATTGATTTGTGATATTTATGTAATGACGACTATTTTATTATTTTCTAAGGAGTGATATTTTGACAGTTATGGTTAAAGACTACTGGAAATCTCATGTCAGTTCTGTAATTTATGGATATTGTGTTTGTGGGCGAGAGGTACAGCACTCAGCTAAGAAGATTGATGAAAAGTGCCCATTATGCGGAGCAACTCTTGAGTGGGATTTATCAGATAAGAAATTATGGCATAACGGAAAGGAGAACAAAACAATATGACACATGATAAGTATGATACTGATATTTTAAAAACTCTAAAGTCTATAGATGCGAGTTTGAAAAGTATCGCCAAAAGTGTACAGCCAGTAAACACAACAGTTACGATTGACGACAATTCGGAAGATGCTGTAAGAGACTTCTTAAATTCATTACATCAGAAAAATATTCAACAGGAGGAAATTAAAGATGACAATTAATGAGTTATTACCTATTTTAATACTGTTATTTGCGGTGTTTATCTTGGTATACACACTTACAACCAGAATTTTGGAAATTTTTGAATATAAGTTAAAGTTGAGAGCGACCAGTGAAATTATGAAGACTATGATTGAAAAAGGTCATAGTTACAATATTAATGACATCCAGAAGGCGTTAAAAAAGGAAGATAGGAATGCTATCGAAAGAAAATAACTGAACAAAGGAGAAGTAAATGCGTATGATTAGTGGGTTCGGTTACAGAAATTCAGAAGGTTATCCGGACCCAACTGCATATAGTGCAATAAATAATGTAGAGAAAACACCTGTAGAAAATAAAACATCACCAGAAGATGAAGAACGTTTTCGCAAGCTTTTAAATACTATATTTACTATATGTGAGTTGGCTGGATTTCATATTGAAGGAAGAATTGTTATAAAAGACTGTAAAACAGGTAAAATTTGGAGGTAACAGTATGGAATACGATGATATTTTACAGGCATTATGTGATGTGTGGGAAAGAGTTAAGGAAATTATGAAGAGATTTGCCGAACGTATAAGGGAACTTTTCGATAGGGACTTTTACGTTCGTGCAGAGTATACATATATTCCAATATTCCGCAGAAATATGCCGTATCACAGAAGAAATTTTTAAGATTTGGAGGTGAATTTACAGGTGAATAAGCGTGGAAGACCGCCTAGAGACGACGGAGAAGTAAAAAATAAGCAGTATAGATTGCGTTTGTCGGACTGTGAGGAGTCTATTTTGGATGAATTATCGACTGAATATGGTATGCCAAAGGCTGAAATTCTGAGAAGAGGACTAAGAATGCAACATAATTTGCTGAGACATACTGGGTAAATTGATAAAAATTGGCTGAATTCGTGGATATCCATTTAATCATTTTTGGTCGTTTTCTGCCCACTTTTGGGAAAATAAAAACGGGCAGAGACTGAAAAATTTGGGCAAAAGTGTGAAAAATATTTAATGGATATCCAACTTTGGTCAAAAATTTGGGTTTTCTGCCCACTTTTTAAAACGTTTTTGTCCATAAACTGAATGCCCGCAAACCCAGTATTTATGCGGGTTCTGAGTTCTTGGATATCCAACTTTGGTCAAAAACCCACTTTTTTTTCAACTTTAATGCGAAGAAAAAGTTTAATAAATATATATAATTAGCAAAAATTTTTGGGTTTTTGTCCAAGAAGGTAGTTCCAGCTCAAGAAGCGACTTTAAATTTAGTTTCAGCTATGGTATAATGTTGATAGTTTAAATATGGAGGGAAATATAATGAATGATAAAAACGATAGTGCGATTAAACCGATTGAAAGTTTCGAGATAATGGCTTGTGACGAATTACCAAATAAAAGTAAACTAAAAAAATTAGAATTATCATCTAATCAGAAAGCAAGTATCAGTATGTTACACCAAGAACTTCCATCAATCATGGCTGCTCAAACATTAGCAAATGCATATATTCTGAATCTTCCAAATGGTGTTTCAATATCAGATTTAATGCATTATAAGAATGGGCAATTAGGTACGCCATTTTATGGAGAACACGGAATTGCAGGACATGCATCGTTGACACAAATGCGACAGCAAGCTGTATTGATGGGGGCTTTTAGTGTAATGGCAATGGCTTCGGGACAATATTTCTTAAAAAATATTAATAATAATCTGACAGTTATTAATCAAAAAGCAGATAAGATTCTTGAGTTTCTTTATGGGGATAAAAAAGCTGAGTTGATGTCAGAAGTTAGTTTTGTTAATTCTGCATATCAGAATTACAATTCAATCATGGGATATGATAATCAGAGAACAGCAACAATTATTAGCCTACAGGCAGCAAGAAAAACAGCGGTAAAAGATATAGAGTTCTATATGTCAGATTTGGATTCTTTAGTAAAGTCTAAAGACAGTAATGATTTAGAACAGTTTGTTAATAAAGCTTTTAAGATTAAAGATTGTTTACAATTATCAGTACAACTGTATTGCATGAGCACTATACTTGAAGTCTTTTACTCACAAAATTTTGAAACAGATTATATTACTTATGTTGAAAAAGATATTCTTACATATATCGATAAGTGTGAAAAACGTCTTTTATCCAGTTTCTCGGCTATAGAGATGTATGTTATAAATTTTAAAGGACATCCACTAAAGAAAATTGACAAATCCATTTATGAGAATCGAATTGCTGAATATGTAGAGTTACTTGGAAATGGAAAAGAGTTCATTGAGCGAAAACCATTGCAATCAGTTTTACAGTCTTGCCTACAAAATCAAGTATGTTATTTGGATAAGGATGGAGAATTATATTTAAAGATTGCATAATAAATATAAATAACTTTATTGAGACAGAGATGCTTAATCGTATCTCTGTTTTTTTTACGCTCTTTTTTTGCACGCGAAAAATACATTCCCTTTTATGAGGAGAGAGGTAAAATATGCATTTTTAACAGCATTCACTTTCTCTTTTGATATTTGTGAAAGGAGCTTACAAAATGTTAGAAAACAAATTCCAGGCTAATCTAATTAAAGAACTTAAAAGACTTTTTCCTGGATGCATCGTTATGAAGAATGATGCAAGTTATATTCAAGGTATTCCAGACCTGCTAATTCTTTATAATGATAAGTGGGCTTCTTTGGAATGTAAAAAAAGTGCGTCGGCTAGTAAACAGCCTAATCAAGAATATTATGTGGACCAAATGAACAGGATGTCTTTTTCTCGTTTCATTTGTCCGGAAAACAAGGAGAAAGTATTATATGAACTTCAACAATCATTCCAATCTTGAAGGACAGCACGCATTTCTCGGAGCTAGTAAATATCATTGGATTAATTATAGCGAAGATAAAGTTGCCGATGCCTATTCAAAATTTCTTGCTACTCAGAAAGGAACTGTGTTACATGCATTTGCTGCACAGTGTATTTCTTTGGGACAGAAATTACCAAAGTCACAAAAGACTTTAAATATGTATGTTAATGATGCCATTGGTTATAAGATGACACCAGAACAGGCATTATTCTATTCTGAAAACTGCTTTGGAACAGCAGACTCAATTTCATACAGATCCGGATTACTTAGAATTCATGATTTGAAGACAGGAGTAATTCCGGCACACATGGAGCAGCTTATGATTTATGCCGCTCTTTTTTGTTTGGAATATAAAGTAAAACCTGCTGATATTGATATGGAATTAAGAATTTATCAGAACAACGAAGTTCTGTATCATAATCCAACAGCAGAAGATATTGTTCCAATTATGGATAAAATTATTACCTTTGATAAGGTCATAAGAAAAATAAAAGAACAGGAGGGTTAATCGATGAATCGAATAGCTAAAGTATTATCTCAGATTTCAGATGATATGCTTATGCATTATGGTGTTGCCAGAAGATCTGGTCGATATCCATGGGGTTCTGGAGATAACCCCTATCAGCACAGTGGGGATTTTCTGAGTCGTGTGCAGTCTTTAAAAAAGTCTGGTATGAGTGAAACAGATATTGCTAAGACTATGGGACTTACAACAACTCAGCTTAGAACACAAATGAGTCTGGCTAAAGATGAAAGAAGAGCGGTGCAGGTTGCAACAGCCAAAGACCTTAGAGAAAAAGGTTACAGTTTGAACGAAATTGCTGATAAGATGGGATTTGCAAATGACTCTTCTGTAAGGTCTTTATTGAATGAAAATTCAGAAGCCAGAATGAATCAGGCGAAAGCTACAGCTGATGTTCTTAGAAAGCTTATTGATAAAAAGGGCATGATTGATGTCGGTACTGGAGTTGAAAGAGAGCTTGGAGTTTCAAAAGAGAAACTTAACCAGGCTCTTTATATTTTGGAAATGGAAGGTTATCCAATTTATGGAGGTGGAGTTCCACAGGTTACTAATCCTGGAAAGCAGACAAATATAAAAGTAATCTGTCCACCCGGAACAGAGCATAAAGACATTTACAATTATGATGATGTGCATTCAGTAAAAGATTATATTTCTTATGATGGTGGTGAATCTTTTAGAAAAGGTTTTGAATACCCTTCTAGTATGGATTCTAATCGACTTGCTATCAGATACAAAGAAGATGGCGGTATTAACAAAGATGGCGTTATAGAACTTCGTAGAGGAGTCCAGGATTTATCATTAGGCGATTCCCATTATGCACAGGTTCGAATAATGGTGGATGGAAAGAAATATCTGAAAGGAATGGCTGTCTATTCTGATGATATGCCAGATGGTGTTGATGTCATTTTCAATACCAATAAATCAAAAGCTGTTCCTAAAATGGAAGTTCTCAAGGATATTAAGAATGACCCAGATAATCCTTTTGGTTCTTTGATAAAGGAACATGGTGGTCAAAGCTATTACGATGACCCAAAAGGAAAATATACAGACCCTGTAACTGGAAAGAAACAGAGCTTGTCGTTAATCAATAAAAGAGCCGAAGAAGGAGATTGGGGCGAATGGAGTAAAACACTTCCATCTCAGTTCTTATCAAAACAGAGCCTATCTCTTATTAAAAAACAGCTAGGTCTTGCAACAGCAGATAAGCAATCCGAATTTGATGAGATTTGTTCGTTGACCAATCCTACAGTAAAGAAAACTTTATTGAAATCATTTGCTGATGATTGTGATTCGGCGGCTGTCCATTTACAGGCAGCAGCATTGCCAAGACAGAAATACCAGGTAATACTTCCATTGACGACGATTAAAGATAATGAAGTCTATGCACCAAACTATAAGGATGGTGAAACAGTAGCTTTAATTCGTTATCCACATGGTGGAACTTTTGAGATACCAATTTTGAAAGTAAATAATAAGTTAGCTGAAGGAAAGAGAGTTCTTGGTAATACTCCGGCTGATGCAATTGGTATTAATAAAAAGAATGCTGATAGATTATCCGGAGCCGACTTTGATGGCGATACTGTAATGGTAATACCTTGTAATTCTTCAAAGAGCAAAGTAAAAATTACTTCTACACATTCTTTAAAAGGATTAGAGGATTTTGATACAAAGGATGCATATGGTCCAGATTCCAGCAAACCTGTAAAAGTAGATTCTAAAGGAAAAGAATATTACACCAGAAATGGTAGAACATACCAGAGGATGACAAATACTCAGACTGAAATGGGTAAGATTTCTAACCTTATTACAGATATGACTTTGAAGGGTGCTACAGAACCAGAATTAGCAAAAGCTGTTCGTCATAGTATGGTTGTTATTGATGCTCAAAAACATAAGCTTGATTATAAGCAGAGTGAAATTGATAACGACATTGCAACTTTGAAGAAAAAATACCAAGGTACAACAGATTTAAACGGTCACTATCATGAAGGTGCGTCTACTCTTATCTCAAGAGCAAAATCTGAAACTTCTGTATTAAAGAGAAAAGGAAGTCCGATTATCAATGAAGATGGATCTCTCAGTTATAAAGAAGTTAAAGAGACATACACCGATAAAGATGGAAAAATAAAAGTTCGTACTCAGAAGAGTACAAAGATGGCTGAAGTTAAGGATGCCAGAGAATTATCATCCGGTACTCCACAGGAAGAAGCGTATGCAAAATATGCAAATTCTATGAAGTCTTTAGCAAATCAAGCAAGAAGAGAAATGGTTAATACTGGAAAGATTGCCTATTCTGCTTCTGCAAAAGCAACTTATCAGTCTGAAGTAGATTCCCTTATGGGGAAATTAAATGTTGCTTTGATGAACGCCCCTCGTGAAAGACAAGCCCAGACTATTGCCAATGCAGAGGTTCAATCTAAGAAAAGAGACAACCCAGATATGACAAAGGCTGAAATTAAGAAGGTGAGTCAGCAGGCTCTATCGAAAGCCCGCAATTCTGTAGGAGCTAAGAGAACTTCTATAGATATAACTGATAAGGAATGGGAGGCTATACAGGCTGGTGCTATCAGTGAGAACAAGCTAACACAGATACTAAACAATACTAACATTGATGTTGTAAGACAAAGGGCTACTCCTCGTGCCACAACATCACTCAGTACAGCTAAACAGGGTAGAATTTCAGCTCTATCTGCATCTGGCTACAGTACATCTGAAATAGCAGAAGCTTTAGGGGTATCTACTTCAACTGTATCTAAGTATCTGAATGGAAAGGAGTGAACATAGAGAATGGATGTAACTAAGTGTGCATTGACTACAATTGACAACCCTTATGATCCGTTCGACCAGTTCACCGAATGGATGCTATATGACGAGGAGAAAGGCTATCACTCGACATCGTATCTTGGTCGCATCGCAAGGACATCGGATGAGCTATCGGATGAAGAGAATGACAAAGAGATCGAAAGAGCAATAGACGAAATCATCAAATATGATTTTAGAAACATATACAAGAAAGTGAAGAAAACACTAAAAATCACGCAGACTGTCTAAGGGTATAGGGGGGTGTCTAAAAAACATACCCCCACCCATATCGCGGCGGTCTTTATTTTTTCCCCAGAGGGAAATTTTTGAAAAATGTTCTGACATATCAGCAGGGTTTTAAAGAGTTTATAGGATTATTACTGAGCGGTGGCTGGCTCATCTTTAAAGGTTGTCTCCTTTCATATACAAGAGTGGTGCAATAGTCTCTGTAAACTCTTTAAAACCCTGCTGAAACTTTATATAAAGTGTGCGGAAATTACTTAAAAGGAGGCGGTAACTATGAGGAAAGTTAAGCCAGACTCATCTTCTGATACTGCCAGTCAGCGAATGCGACCAGCAATCACGCCAGAAGCAAGACAGAAACAGATGATTTCTCTTGCAACTGATTGTGCTGAGGATTTAATGAGGTCTGGTAAGGCACCATCGCAGATTATTGTTCATTATTTAAAGCTTGGAACAAAACAGGCAGAGCTTGAATTAGAGAAGACAAAAAAAGAGTTAGCTCTAACAGAAGCAAAAACAAAAAGTATTCAATCTTCAGAGCAGGCAGAGGAATTATACAAGAATGCACTTGATGCTTTTAGAGGATACAGCGGACAGGATTCACAAAGGGAGAGTGACGAGTATGAGTGGGATGATTAGGACGTATACAGAGCTTACACGTTTGCCAACATTTCAAGAAAGATTTGAATATTTGAAATTAGATGGTTCTGTTGGAATAGAGACATTTGGTTTTGACAGATATTTGAATCAATTTTTTTATAACTCAAAAGAGTGGAAAAGACTTAGAAATGAAATCATTGTTAGAGATAAAGGATGTGATTTAGCTTGTGATGGATATGAAATTCAAGGAAATATTATTATCCATCATATGAATCCGATCACACCAGAGGACATTGTGAATAGAAATGATGACATTCTCAATCCGGAGTATCTGATATCAACAGTATTGAATACTCACAATGCTATACATTATGGTGATTCAAGTTTATTACCACATGTACCTGTAGAGAGAAGAAAAAATGATATGTGTCCATGGAGACATTAGAAGGAGGTTACTTATGAGTGAGAAAAGAAAAGAAAATCAGTCAGTGCAGACAGCATCTGTTACTGAATCAGTAAAAGCTGATACAAATAATAAAGCTGCTAAAATTTTGGGCGTTGTTGAAAGCTGCGGACAGCTGAGAGTTCGAAAAGAACCAACTAAAGAATCGGATGTTGTAACAACAATCCCTGTTGGTACAATAATAGAACTTGATAATGATGAAGTTATTAATGGCTTCTATGCTGTCCATACCGAAGCAGGAGATGGCTATTGTATGGCTGATTTCATTCAGGTTACTTATTCTGAAAAGGAGTGACCATATGGCAGCAGAGAGAATGAACGACAGTATATTAACATCTGTGAAAAAAATGTTAGGTTTGTCAGAAGAGTATGACGCATTTGATTTGGACATTATTACACACATTAATTCCGTATTTACAATTTTGGCTCAGATTGGAGTAGGTTCGGCTAATGGATTTATGATTGAAGATAAAACCGCAGTATGGACTGATTTTATACAGGATATGAGGTTTTATCAGCTTGTAAAATCTTATGTTGTGTTAAAGGTTCGATTATTGTTCGACCCACCTATAAGCTCTGCTGTATTAGAATGCTATAAAACCCAAGCAAACGAATATGAGTGGAGATTAAAAACAATGGCTGAAATTCATGAGGTGATGGAAGATGGTAACAGCAACTCAGACTAAATCAGATGCATCGCTTTCTCACCACGGTATCAAAGGTATGAGATGGGGAAAGAAGAATGGTCCACCATATCCGATTGGAAGTTCAGATCATTCATCATCTGAAAAGAAAGCTGGTTGGAGAAAAAGTCTTGACAAATCTTCATTATCAAAACATACTAATGATAGTCAAGATTCCAAGACTGATAAGAAGGGGCTGTCTGATAAACAGAAGAAAGCTATAAAAATTGGAATAGCTGTAACAGCCACTGCACTCGCTGCATATGGTGGATACAAGCTCGCAAAGTCTGGAAAACTTGATAAGTATGTTGAATCTGGCAAAAAGAAAGTAGATGAGTTTCTTAACAGCAAAAAATCCGGAGATGTAAATAAAGCAAAAATTGACAATTTAATGAATGCTTCTAAATCTGCCACAAAGACAACTTCTGGATTTAAGAAAATGTCTTCAAAAGAAGCTATATCAGACACCATAAAGAATGCTAATCCTAATCGAGGGAAGAGCTTGTATAATAATAACTGTACCTATTGTAGTGTAACATCATATCTTCGTTCTATTGGTTACGATGTAATAGCAAGAGATACCGGTGGAAAGCCACAGAATCTTGGTGGTGTTATTGAGAATTGCTTTAAAGGAGCTAAAGTTCTTGATGGTTCGGCAGGTAAATTTGGAAAGTCTACAAAAGATGCATCTGAAATGCTCATCAACAGATTTGGTCAAAATGCGTCTGGTGTATGTGACGTACAGTTTAAGGGCGGCGGCGGTCACGCATTTAACTGGTCTATTAAGGATGGTGTTGTAAAATTCTTTGATGGACAGGATGTAAAATCGCCTATAAACGATGAGAAACTTATTGATATTTGGTGGAATCAAAAAATAGACACTAATGGCGGTCTTACCTTAGCAAGATTAGATAATGCAGAAGTTATCGCAGATGCAATTAAGAAAGTTGTACAATAATCGCAAGAAAATCAATGACTTTAATGAAAGGAGGAACTTTTGATGGAACGAGAAATAAAAACAAAAATCAGAGACATTAATTATAGTTTTGATGTATATGATACAAATCGAACTCCACTATCAGAGTTATTAAAAAAAGAAATTGCATGGGCACGAGTTTGGAATGGCTATTATTTGTTTAAACTAAAAACGGATGATAGATATGATAACACTGTCTATATGATAAATAAGAATACTAAGAAAGTGGAATGGGGGTATTATACGTCATTAGGACTTGTAGCTGAAGAAAACGGAACATTAATATCTCCAGAAGAACTGAAAAGAGCCTTAGCATAAACAGAGGCTCTTTTTCTTTGTTCACTATATGATGTAATACAAATATAGTGACTGAAAGAATTTATTTCAGGGTGTGGTAGGCT
>OGWY01000295.1_pt1 | contig 41261 bp, 58 predicted proteins | sample 1576121 | NCBI WGS metagenome assembly OGWY01 (sample SAMEA3541543, study PRJEB24748) | human gut metagenome | biome: human gut; feature: human-associated habitat; material: faeces | place: China | collected 2012 | reverse complement strand
CCAAAGAGTTTTACGATCGAGGGATCATTAACGAACAGGAATATCAGAACGCCCTGGCTCAAATAGCGAAGCAGGCCGACGAGAAACGCCTGGACTCTTACTCGAAAACGTTAAGCGACACCACGTCTTCGCTTAAATCAGCCCTCGGCGAAGGTAACGCGCTTTATAAGGCCGCCGCCATCACCGAAACGGTGATAAACACCTACAAAGCGGCTACCGCGGCCTATTCCGCTCTCGCCCCTATCCCTATCATCGGCCCGGCGCTGGGCGTCGCCGCTGCCGCCGCTGCCGTAGCTGCAGGCGCTGCTAACGTCGCGAAAATCCGGTCAGCGCGCGAGCAGGGCGGCACACTGTCGGCCGGGCAGGCGTCGACTATCGCCGAACGCGGCAAGCCGGAAGTGATTATGCCGGCCTCGGCGTCTCGCGTGCGCACCGCGCAGCAGATGCGCCAGATTATGGGCGAGAACGGCAACAAGCAGAACAGTAGCGACAGTGTGGTGATCGTGAACCAGACTACGGGACGTGTTGACCAGGCCAGCACTGAACGCGATGATGAAGGGCGTTTGCGGGTGATAATCCGCGAAACGGTATCCGGTGACCTACAGGATAGCAATTCGCAGATCTCGCTATCCCGCCGTAACACGCGCAACCAGCCAGGATTCTAACGATGAGTGATTTACGATTTCCGGCCTCTCTGCGGCCGATAGTGAACCAGGGTTACTCGCTAACCCGCGGCAACAACATTTATCGCAACGACGTGCAAGGCGGCGCACCGCGCCAGGGGCGCGATACCTTTTACGACGCGGTGCCCTTTAGCGTCGTGCTGGTTGTTTCATCCCTCGGCCGGCAGGCGTTCTACGCATTCCTGAACCAGATAGACGGCGGCGCCAATTCGTTCGTTATGACGCTGGACAGTGGCCTGGGCCTGCAGGATCACCAGGTCTGGATCACCAGCACAATCAGCGACACCACGCAGGACGGAAAGAATTGGGTGATCTCGTTCACGCTGACCGCCGAGCGCACGCCCAACCAGGACAGCGATTGTCTTACCGCCAATCTGCCGGAGCTCTTCGGCTGCTATGGCGATAGCCTTAACCGCTTCCTGGCGCAATATACCTACGACCAGACCCACTTTCCGCGGATATGGGACCCGATGCAATGAGCGAAGAATCGGTAATCGAAGCCTATAAGCGCAAGCTGGCCTCTAACCCGGAAGGCCAGATCGACTATGAGACGGTCGAGATAACGCACCCACTGCTTTCGAAGAGGTATCTGATCGTCAAAGGGACCTCCCCATTAACGGCAACGCTGGAGACCGGGGAAACGGTGACGTTTGAGCCGTCACCGATGAACGCGAATAATGCGGCGAACAGCAACAACCTCGACCAGCAGGCATCTTTCACGCTGCCGGATGTCGGTAACCAGCTGGACGACGAAATGCAGAATATTCCGCTGGATAACCAGGAGTGGCCTGTTTTCACATATCGCCGGTTTATCAGTACAGATTTATCCTATCCCTGCGACGGGCCGGTGACTTACGACCTGCAGTCTTTATCCCAGGAAAAGGGTGTTTTTACCGCCGACGTCGGCGTGCCACGGCTTAACGAGCGCGGCACCGGCCTTTTAGCGACGCCGACAGAGGTCCCATTATTGCGCGGGGTCCTCGCATCGTGAACATAAACGACTACACCGGCACGCCATACAATTTCAGGACTTATCATTGCTGGCATCACGTCCGCCGCGTGCGTGCGGCGGCGGGGCTTGATACGCCGATCTTCGACGTGATTTCCCCTACCAAGATAGACGCGGCTTTTGACGCCGGCCACCGTGACCCGTCCGGGCTTTCCCGGGTAGACGTGCCACAGAATTTCGATGCGGTGTTAATGGGCTGCCGTGTTGGGTCGCGCATTGTGTGGCACGCTGGGGTATACTTCGACGGTATGGTTAGCCATTGCGAACTTGCGGCCCGCCAGGTGCGCTTAGAAGCGCTGGCGGATATTCGGGACCGTTACCAGGAAATTGAGTTTTGGCGATGAAAACACACTTAATCACGCGCGACGACAACGGCGAATTTCAGACTAAAAGCTTTTGGGCCTCGCCGATGCGGATCGTGCTACAGCACATCCCGTACGGTGTCCCGTTCCGGGTATACATCGGCAGCATAGGCGAAGATAACGACGTGACCGAGGATTTCGATCGCCTCGAACTTAACGCCGAGTATTACGTCGTTGAATCGCCGGGCGGCGGTGCAGTGGGCTCCGTTTTCAGTTTCGTTGGGAAAATTCTTAATCCCATCCTGAAACTGTTAATGCCATCGCAAAAAACGTCGGTGTCGGCGGGGCTGTCCAACCAGCAGGCCGAGAGCCCAAATAACAGCTTAACGGACCGGACGAACAAGGCCCGCCCTTACGAGCGCACTTACGATATTTGCGGCACGGTGCAGAGTATTCCGGCGATCCTCATGAACAGCTACCAACTCTATAACAGCGCCGGCCAGGTTATCGAGTTTGGTTATTACGACGTCGGCCGCGGGCCTATGTCGACGCCGGCAAGCGGTATCACGGACGGTGACACCCTGTTATCGGAGATTACCGGGTCCTCGGCTGCCGTATACGCGCCATACACTTCGCCGAACAGCGGCGACGCTCCGCAAACGCTGGTAGGCGACCCGATTACCGAACCGCTGTTCATCACCTACGTGTCGAATGAGATCGACGGCCAGACGTTAAAGGCACCCAACGACCTTAACGCCAGCATTACCGGCGACGGCGGCACGATAGCGTCGCTTTCTGGCACCACGGGGACTATCACCGACGCTTCGGGTAACGCGGCCTTTAACGCGTATCTGGAGGCCGGAGACACGGCGAGACTGGCCAACGTCACGCTGAATGACCCTGGCGGCCCGGATCCATACCTGGACGGCTATTACCCGGTTATTTCGGTCAGCGAAGTCGACATTGTTCTGGACGTTTCAAGTAACCTGTCAGCCTGGCAGGTGATCAGCCCGACGGTTAATCAGGTGAACGCCGCGGACCCCGCCGGGAACGCAGCCGAGATCGGCCCGGTAAACACCGTAGAGAAGAGTTTGACAGATTGGGTGTCTATCACCAGCCTGGAATGCGAACGCGTCCTGGTGAATATCAGCGCGGATAACGGCATGTACAAGGACAACGGCAGCAGTAGCAAAAAACCAGCCAGCGTAACCGCCGAGGTACAGTACCAGCTGCTTGACCAGAACAACACGCCATATGGCGATGTTTACGCGGTGCAGGGAACCGTGTCGGGCAGGTCGTCAAACTCAACCGGCGTTAGCATTATCGCTGATCTGCCGTTTGCTTCCCGCGTACGCGTCCGGGCGCGCCGGGTGACGGATGCGGATTTCGACTTCGAGGGCCAGGTTGTCGACGAAATAAAATACGATGCGCTTTACGGGCAGGTTTACGAGCGCACCCATGATTACGGCAACCGAACAACTGTACACACAGCGCGCAAGCAGACGCCGCGCGCCACCTCGGTTAAATCGCCGAAACTGGCGCTAATCGTTACCGAGAAACTTTACAAATATCTCGGCGGCGGGGTATTTGATACGGTGCTAACCGAAAATACACAGGCCGTGCAGTCTCTGATCCGATTGATGCGCGATCCGGTGGTGGGTAACCTGAATCTCACAGCGGCGAACATGGATAAGCTGATCGCCACCCAGGCCGAGGTAGAGGCATACTTTGGCACGCCGCTTGCCGGGCAATTCTGCTACACGTTCGACTCCTACGAGACAACGGCGCAGGACATTATCACGACGATAGCCGAGGCCATTTTCTGCGCAGCGTCTCGCCGGGGGCACAGCATCTATCTGGACCTGGAACGCCCACGCGCTGGCCCTGAAATGGTATTCACGCATCGCAGTAAAGCGCCGTCTGGCGAGAAGTGGACACGGCAGTTTAACGACCGCACAGCCTACGATTCGCTTAAATTCAGCTACATTGACCCGGATACCAACATCAAGGAAACCATCCAGATCCCGGAGACTGGCGGTGTTAAGACTGACACCTACGACTCGAAGGGCATCCGCAACTATCAACAAGCCTTTTGGCACGCCTGGCGCCGGTACCAGCGCAATAGCCTTAACCGTGTTGCCGTTGAGTTCACAGCGCTGGAGGAAGGCGCTCTCGCCGTACCAGGGCGGCCGATAAGTGTGGTTAAGGGGTCGCGCGTTGCGCCGTTCGACGGATACGTTATTGCGGTAAACGGCCTTACGCTTACGCTTTCGCAACCGGTGGAATTTACACCGGGTGAAGACCATTCGATCATACTCAAAAAGCGCGACGGGTCGGTGCAAAGCGTCGGTGTTACGCCAGGGGCTAACGCGCAGGAAGTGGTTATGCTTTCCGCGCCAGCTGAATCCATTTATACTGGTAACGACGCACTAAAGACCGAGTTTTCATTCGGCAGCGATGCGCGGCACTCCGCGCAAATGATGTTAGTTAGTACCGTGACGCCGGGTAATAATCGCACCGTGATGATTACCGGATACAATTATTCCGACGGGTACTACGAAAAAGATGGCGTGTCGCCGTTCGGGCGGGCGTTTAGCACCGGTTTTGATACTGGTTTTTCATAAGAGGATTCTGATATGTCAAGCGGATGCGGCGACGTCTTATCGCTGGAAGATCTGAAAACGGCCAAGAAGCACCAGACCTTTGAGGCCGAAGTCATTACAGGGCGTGCAGGTGGCGTATCATCCGGCGCGGAGATTGACTTTGCGACTAACCAGGTTACCGGGCAAGTGCAAAAGACTCTTCCTGCGATCCTGCGAGATATGGGCTTTGATCCAGCAGCATTTGATTTCACCACCGGCGGCACTGTAACAGCACGTGACACCGTGGTTTACAACCCCGCGGATAATAACTGGTATTCGTGGGCTGGTACGCTGCCGCATGTTGTGGCGCCTGGTACAAACCCGCTATTAGATAGCAACTGGAAACCACGCACGGATCAATTACTGCGCCAAGACCTGGCAACAGGCACCACGGGAAAGGGTCTGTCATTAGTAAAAACTGTCCCACTGAATGCTTACGAATCCGCAAGAAACGCTAACGATGCTATTAAGGATAGAGTATCTATTTACGATTACGCTTCTGATAGCGCTAATGATGACACAACGCGATTTCAGAAGGCCGCACTTGCTGGTGTTAAAAATATATACGTTCCCTCAAGATATGGAGCGTTGAAAGTTGGGGAGTTAACCTTGACGCAGCCCATGAATATCTACGGCGATGGCGGTATATCGATTGACCAAGTAGGGTCGAGATTAATAAAAATATCTGGAGCGGCATTTGGTATTAAATTTTTAGGCGATATAAATAACCGCCCGCATGGCGGTGGTCTGAACTTCATTGACCTTAGAGGAGAAAATAGCTCTGATACTGGTCCTCTGCTTATGGCTCAAAACTGGTCATATTTTATAAACTATATGCTTGGCCTGCAAAATAACTCTGATTGGGGTTTGGTTCTTAAAAACGTTGCCGAAGGTGGTTTAGATTATTATTTATGCAGACGTCTGGGCAGTGAGTCCAGCGGCTGCATAAAATTTGATGATTACGACGGTATACCAAATAACAACGTTAATAACTATAGACTGCAAAATGGCACCCTTGGTCTAAACTCAGGAAACTGGATCTATGGCACCGACAACTCAAACACCGATGTTATATGGATTCAGGATAACAAAATAGAATTTGATGCCGCTCCGATATCTCAAAACACAACCCCCAAAACGGTGTTATATCTAGGTGAGGCTAAAAAAGTATTTATAGATAACAATAGTTTCACTAACTTTAAGTTATCTAACCCTAACCTGTATGAGAACGTGATTAAATTCGGGGCCAACAGCCGAGTATCGCCAAACGTATCAAATAATTATTTTGATGGCTGCGACATTAATCTCCTAAATATTGCCGGTGGTTCCGTGGCTGGTTCCAACAACATAGTTAACCAGGCCGGTGCAACGGCAGCAGGAAGCATTGTTTGTACGTCCCCGCTCCCACAAAGCATCGAGCCTTTAATATTTCAGGCGTCAAATGGTGCAAAAAACCGTCGTTCTGTTTTTGACGCAGAGGCTTTTTATTCCGCACATGAATTACACGGAACAATTAACAATCCTTTCACAGCGGATGCAACAGCAACAAATCACTACGGCACTGTTATGTCGGTTCCATCCAGTACAGAGGTTAGAAGAGCGACAATCCCAAGGGCTTTAGCCTCGTCTAAAGAATTCGTGCATGTTACCGCGAGAGTTAAGAATGTATCAGGGTCAGCTTCAACTGTAACTCTAACTTTGGACGGTACTGCTGTTAGTGCGATACCAGTGCCAGCTGATAGCGCATGGCATAACCTTGTCTGGCAGATAAAGCCGACATTGATAACTAATGGCGCATTAATTTTAACAAATGGGTCTTCGGCGATACTTTTTGACGGATTATTTATTGAGAAGAAATCATATATTGACTGGAGTTTTGCCTGGTCTCCGGGTGCTATCGCGGCGGGGGCTGAGGCTACTTCTCCGGTGCAGTCGGTATCTGACACTACCGGATTCGCAGCTACCACTGTAGAAATAACCGCCAATAACTCTCTGAATGGCCTTGATATAGTGCCTAGTCTGGCGTCGAGCGGAAACCTAACGGTGATCGCGAAAAACAGGACTGCGGCATCTATAACGCCAGCATTCACAAGGATAAATGTGAGATTCTCGTCAGCTGGTGATAAATAATATTAAAGCGGCGTAAACGCCGCTTTTTTTTATCAATTATTAAACCATTCCGGGTCTTCTGTTGACTGTAGAATTATCTTTTTCAGGCCAACGTCTCCGCATTCGGGGCATTTAAAATCATTATCAGCACTGTAAGGTACTTTCCACTTATACCAGCAAAACTCGCACTGTAAATAAGTGTATTCAGTTTCAGCCATTTCTATTCCTCCGACATTCCGTCAATACAACCTTTAAACCCATACGCCACGACATCGGCGCGTCTCAATGACGGATTACTGTAGATCGTAACGGCGATGCTTGTCATGCCGGATTTAAGGCTCGGGGTCATATCGCTGCCGTTGATAATGCTGGTTACGTTTTCCAGCGAGTCGCCGCGATTCCGGGCATCGACAATAACGCCACCCATTTCGGCCAGCTCCTGGCACATTTCAACCGGAGTGACGGCAGCGGCGGACCCGACATACGAGCAGCCCAGGACGGCGGCCAGCGTGATTGCGATTGCGGTAATACGTTTCATTGTGTTTGCTCCTGAAAGTCGTCATTAGGTAGGGCGTCGTGCTTCGTCGGTAGCCTCGGTTCGATGTCATTGGTAAGCGTTCTGCCTTGCGGCGAGTGTCCAATGTTCGGCCTCACGGTTGGGAATCCTGACACTACGATCAAGCCCCTGCGTTGCTCCTCTCCGGCTGCATCCTGCCGCCGCCCTATGAACTAACTATAATATGACTCCGCTAATATTGCAACCAACATTTATAAATATTTTGCGATATCCGCGATCGAGCACTGGACGATGCGCGCGCCGTTGGGGTTAGGCCGTCGGCCAAAGATGATGATCTGTGAGTCGCGGTTGTTCTTCGTCGCCGCGCGCTCGCCGGTCCTGGCGTGGATAAACTGGATGCGCTCGGTCAGCTGAATAATGGTGTTCGCCTCCCGGCGCGCGATGTCCATCCACTGCGTAGCGACGGCCAGGTGCAGGAGCAACACCGTTTTCCGGTACTGCGCGGCGTGCTGGAACCACGGCAGCGGCTTCGAGTATGGCGGGTTACACCATTTCCATGCTGCGGGCCACTCGATACCCAGGGCGCTATTCTGTTCGGTGTAGTACCGAGCGCAAAGGGCATTGTGATCTGCTGCCGCCATGTCATAGCGGAAATTAAACCGCTCGTTGAGCGGCTCGAATATCTCCGGAGGTGAGCGCCAGCAGTCCTTGTCCTCCGGCGCCGTGTTTGATTTATCCGCCATGTTTAAGCCTTAGTTTCGGTTTCTGCTTTGGCCGCCATGAATGCTTTGACGAATTCGGCGGCGACTTGCGGGACGATTGCATTGCCGTAACCGCGCAGGCGTCCCACTCTGGCGGGAATCCCATTAGCCAGCGGGAATGTGCCGGGTTCAACTGGCCTGAACTTTCCATCCCTGCATCCGAGCCAGTCAGCATCTGACCAGAAGCCGTGATGCGGATTGGTTGATTCACCAAATATTGCGCGTATGTCGCCAGATTGCAATTCGCATTCGGCCTGTTGAATCTCTTCTCCGCATATGCTTGCGGGTCTTTCGCTCGGCTGTTGTTGTCGTCTGCAACTGATGGCGTAGGCCATCCTGTAAGAATCACCACGTCCTGTAGGTTCTGCTGCCGTCCTGCTTCCTTGCGTTTGATTACTTTCTCCCAGTCTGTGTAACCGTTCACCGTACCGTTCTGCGCGCAAGGACTCGGCCACGTTGTACGCGCCGAAGAAAAGTCTGTCGCGTTTGTGCGGCGCGCCGACGCCACAAGCTGGAAGTACGCTAAACCCGCTGGTGTAGCCTTCTTCCTCCAGCTCAAAGAGTAAAGAATCGACCCAGAAATCTTTGGTAACTGCTGCTGCAACTTGTTCCCCAAACAGGAGTGCAGGTCGGCAGTCCGCGATGAGATTGAGAAAGGTAGGAGCCAGGTGACGTGGGTCGTCTTTCCCTTTTCCTGCTCCAGCCACGCTAAAAGGCTGGCACGGCGGACTGCCCGTCCACAGGCGTTGAGTCGCGGGAATTCCTGCGATCTGTAACGCAAGAGGCCAGCCTCCGATCCCTGCGAAGAAGTGGCATTGTGTAAAGCCTTTGAGGTCTTTGGCTTGTACTTCGGTAATTGATCTTTCATCTACGACGCCTTCTGGAATAAGTTTATTCTCGATAAGTTCGCGAAGCCATGCGGCGGCCTGCGGGTCCCACTCGTTATAATAATTCATTTACTTCTTCCTTTTCATGTAGTCCATAAGCACCGATTGCACCGACGCCTTGTCACCGCGACGCGCCACCATCACTTCGTCGAGGGTGCCTTTCGCCTGGATGAGATAGATAAACACCGGCCGCGGGTGTCCGGCCTGGTGCTGGCGCACGGGCCCGATACGCTCGACGACCTGCGCGTAGTGTTCATAGTTCCAGGTGTCGCTAAAGAAGGCCAGGTGACAGCCGCCGTCCTGCAGGTTAAGCCCATGGCCCGCCGATGCCGGGTGGACCAGCAACACGTCGATCTTGCCGGCGTTCCAGCGATCGATCTGCTTATTACCGGCAGCACCTTTTTTCAGGTCCTCCGCAAACGGGAACCGCTTTTTGATGCGCGCCAGGTCGTGCTTGTACTGGTAAGCCACCAGAAGCGGGGCGCCCGCCAGCTCGTCTATGATGGAGTCCAGCGCGTCCAGTTTCGCGTCGTGGATTTTCTCCCACTCGGTGGAGCGCTCGCCGTCTTCGTTGGTGACGTATACCGCGCCGCTGGCGATCTGCAGACATTTAGACGTGCGTGCTGCCGCATTGGCCGCTTCTACCTCGCCGTTTTCCAGCTCCGCGAAAAGCTCCTTTTCCATCTGGTCATAAATCTTGCGGGCTTTCTTCGGCAGGTCTACCAGCACCGGGACAAGCACTGGCTCTTCGCAGCCGAAGAACTCGGCAGCGTCAACCGTCAACGAAATATCTTTCATCGCCCGGTGGATCTCATCATCGGCGCCCCGGCGCGGCCGGCAGCCCTTCGCCGCGTGATGGTCGCCTTTTGACTCGGTGATGAACCAGCGATCGGTAAATGCCGCGTAAGACGTCCCGAGGCGCTCGCCAGCATCAACGAACCAGTTTTGCCCCCACAGATCCTTAAGGCCATTCGGCGCGGGCGTACCGGTTAAATTTATCCAGCGTTTAACTTTACCCCATGCAACACGGCTTAATGCTTTTGCACGTTTACTGCCGCCGCTCTTCGACCGGTATGATTTAAGCTTGGTTGATTCATCCGGAACGATAACAGTAAACGGCCAGTCGTCCGGGCCATAAAGCCCTGTCAACCATTCAAGGCATTCATAGTTAAGGCATATAACGTTAAAATCCTCCTCCAGCGTGGCAACGCGGTGCGCCGCGGGGCCGGTGGCATCTCCTACGCGGAGGTTAGGGAATTTCCACTTAACCTGTTCAGCCGGCCATGTGCCAGACGCGACGCGCAGCGGCGCCAGGATAAGCACGCGATCTACACCATCTACAAGCTCACCTATCTGGAAAAGGCGATTAAGCACCCACAACACGGCGCCAGTCTTCCCCGAGCCCATTGTCGCCCAGATATTACAGCGCGGATGGCGCAGCATGTGCCGCGTCATCGCCTTTTGATAGGGCCGGCGTTTGAATCTGGTCATACGGCAACCCAACCCATAGCATAACCGCCCCATTTATTTCTTGCGCCGTACAGGTTGAAGTCATGCCCGAGATGTGTCCAAATGGCGTATTTTTTAACACTGGACGTGATCAAAGTGTATGGCCGGAATGATGTCTTTGTGTAAAAACGAGTCCCATCCGGGCAGTCTATTAACCGACGCAGACGGTAATGAGGCTTAGATGTCATTTCTGCACCTCCACAATGTCGGAATATTCCAGGATCATGACGGTCCCGCTCTCGAACTGGATAACGCGGATCTCCTGTTTCTGTGCATCAAGCGATCGGAAGGCATCGAAAACAGTTTCCAGAACATCACCAACCTGTAGCACGTCCCCACGTTTGATTGCTCCCGCTAAAACTCTCATTCTGTTTCTTCCTGTACCGGGTTTCTCTTGATCCGCTGGCGCTCGCGTTCGGCTTCCCGGCGGCATTGTTTGCAGACTGCGCGGAAACCGTCCACGCTGCGCCCGCTGTAACGGTGGAACTCGCTTAATGGCTTGCGCTTACGGCACGGGCCATTGCAACGCTTGGTAACGGCAGCAAGCGCTTCATCCGGGGCCGCCGATAGCGACCCATATTTTTCTACCAGCTCCCGGCCGGCCTTTCTCAATTTAGGTTTAGGCATGGTTTATCCTCCTTAGCAACCAACATACTAAACACTATAGCGCAATTCTGCAACCAATTTGTCCACCTGCTCTTTGCTGCCGATGGTCCTAACTATGGCGCCACGACTGCGCATCCGCTTATGCTCGCGGGCCTGGTGCGGATCAGGCCCGAGATTGGCGGCCTTTTTCATTTCGATGAACACCACCAGGCCGCCGGGCAGAATGACCAGCAGATCGGGGCACCCGTTGCGCCCCTCATATCGGATTTTTCTTACCAGACCGCCGAGTTTTTTAAACTCGGCCATTGCGTAAGCCTGTACTTTTCCCTCTGGCGTCACGGCTTTGTTTCCTCCAGCAATTCGGCGAAACGGATCGTGAATTCGCGCATGATGTGCGCCAGAAAGTAGGCTCCTGGCTCATCGTTTTCCGTATCGTGATATGCTCCGAACCACTCATAACAGCGATTCATCGCGTGGTAACACTCATGCGCAGCAACCGCCATAAAATCGCCAAGGTCGCGCTTAACACCGATCGTAATAAGGTTGTACCCGTCCTTTTGAATCCAGCAACAACGGCCATTCACCCCCGCATCAAGTGGCGGGTGATCTGGGATCGCCTTTAATAGTTTCTCGTCTTCTCCGAGGATATAGACGATTATTTGTGCCGGGTATGGCGTGGCGTTGAACCATTTCAGCTTCTGCCGTTTTACGAAATGCATGACATCGTTCATCATTTTTTATACCTCTTTCCTTCCCAGCCTTCGGCGCTCAAAGGGAAGTCTTTGGCCCATGCCGGCAGCACGCACATAAGGCGCTCCAGCTCCTTAACGGTATACTCCGGCGTGTCGGGAACTTCGGTTAAAAGTTCGTCATGCACGGACAGAATAATCTTATACCCAGCCACCTCGACGCCGGGCATTGACCAGGCCAGCAGGTCACGGCAAAGAGCCTGTACGATGTTTTCCGCCAGCTTGCCGCCATAGGTATATTGCCATCCCCACTGGCGCGTCGTCTGGTTCTCCCCCTGGTATTTGATACGGGTACGCGTGCGGATCTCGCCGGTGTCCTCGTCTTCCTCTTTTTCGACCGACAGGCCAATACCCGGATATGACAGGATGCGACCAGACGGCAGCTCAACCTTAAGCCACCATCCCGGGTTTCCATTCTTCACGGTGCGAGTGAACTTAACGGCCTTGGTACCGTCGGCACGTACCCGGGCGCCCGCCCAGAAAGGTTTACCCGGATTGCGGATCGCGCTCAATGCTGCCGCTTCCAGCTCGGCCCAGAAGTTAACGATATTCGGGTTAGCCTCGCGGTACATGCGTTTCAGCGCGTCGCAGGTCAGCCACACCTTTTTCGGCAGGTCATACGATGGGCGCTCGGCCTTCTTGCCCTTCGGCGCGCGCTTGTTTTTCTCCTGGATGCGTGCAAACTCCCAGCCCCTGCGCGCGGCCTTCCAGATATGGTCGGGGAAAGTTCCGGCCAGGTCGTGCGCCAGCCGGTCGAGGTCGAGCCCGAGGTTTTTGGCAAATGTCAGGAATGCCGCCACGCCGCCGCCGTAACCAAGCCCGAGAATCATGGCCTTGGCGATCTGGCGCTGGTCCTTCGACACATCGTCATACGACACGCAGAACACGGTAGCTGCGAGCGTCTTATACAGGTCTGTACCGGCCCGGAAAACGTTAAGCGTCGCCTCTTCGCCGGATATCCACGCCAGGCCGCGCCCTTCGACGTTCGAGTAGTCGGCAACAACCAGCTTGCATCCGGGCGCGGCAATAATGCATCCTCGAACAGTGGTCGCCGTTAGCTTGGCGATGTCGAAAGCCTTCGTGATGCGGTTGCGCTTAAGACAACGGATCCCATAATCAAGGTCTTCGCCTTCATAATGGCCGCGAGCCAGGTTCTGCGGCTGGAAGCCTTTACCCGCCCAGCGCAGTGTCCGTTTCGCGCCGCCATACTGCAAACAGCCGCGGCGCCGGCCGTCGCGGGATAAGCCGCGCAGCAGCGGGTCGTACTTGGTTGAGGCGGTAGACGCCGCGCCGAGGCGCATTTCTATTAGCGCGCGGGCCGCGTCTGGCAGGTCTTCATCCTCGAGTAAATCGCCCAGGGTCGCCTTCTGCGCGTTGGGAATCTCGAACGCCGGCGCCAGGTCGCGCAGAATCGGGAGGAAGTCCTTACCGGTCAGGCTGCCGCCATATTTCGCCATTGCCTCGCGCTGCAGGTCCAGCTTGTGCTGCTTAACCGCGGCGACGGCGGACTCAGCCAGTGCTATGTCGACGTAAAAGCCGCGGTCGTTGATCGCCTGGTCGATGGCGAGTATCTCGTTTTCCTTCTCGGTGTCGCCCCACGTCGGCAGCGCGTAAAACACCTCACGCATTGACGATATGTCGCTGCGGGCATATTTCAGAAAACGGCGCCACTCTTCCGGATGCGTTTCGCTGGTGTAGCGGCGGATCTTGTAATTTTTCGGCGTAGGCTTACAGAATCGCTGTATCAGCGCTTTACCGGCTTTATCCTTGGCTAAGTCCTCGGATATCTCCAGAACGCGGCATAGCGCATCCAGGGAGCCAGGAAGTGATAGCCTGTAGGCGCAGATCATCGTATCGATGATGTTTTTTACCGGGATCTCTATACCCCAACAGTGGCGCATGAGAAGGCGGTCAAACAATAAAAAATTCTGTCCGACCAGGCGGCTCTTAGTATTCGGCTTGCATACCTCACGCAGCGCCCGGCGTAGTACCCGCGGCATCCGGGGGTCTGCCGTCACATCCCACTCCATAACCGGGCCATCGTCAATAGCGAAGGTGGCTATCATGATTTCGGTGGACGGGTGTTCGGCATAGGCATAAGACCCGCATTTTTTCAGGTCGCAGACACTGAATGTTTCGGTGTCGAGAAAGAGGTGATCGAACTTCATTCCAGGTCCTCGTCGGTTGCCGTCACTGCTTTGCGCCGGCGGGCTTGTTCGTCAACGTCTACAATTCGCAGGTACATTTTACGGCCAAGGCGGAGGGTTAAGTATTCTCCGGCGCCCTCGACGTCCAACGGCAGCCCGACGGGGATCCTGGTTTCATGGGGGCGGTTTCGGTTGTGTTTATACATGGTTCACGCTCCGGATATGAAAAAGCCCGCTTTCGCGGGCCTTGATTTTAGCGGCGACGGCGGCGCGGTCGCTCTTCTTCTTCCTCGTCTTCGTCGTCCTCATCGCGGGAGCGGCGACGGCGAGGTTTTTCCTCTTCCTCATCGTCGTCCTCATCGCGGGAGCGGCGGGACGGTTTCGGCTTGGACTTGCCGCGGCGTGGCGCGTCGTCTTCATCGTCGTCATCCAGGTCGTCGTCGTTGGCGCGCTCGCTGGAACCACCGCTGCCGAACGCTTCACCGTCTTCGACGAATTTCACGCCGAGCCAGTTACAGCGCAGGCCTTTGCCTTTGTCGTTATTCTGGCCCCACAATTCGATCGACACGTTGGCGAAGCAGCCGCCGTAAGGCACTTTACCTTCGAGGTCGTTCCCTTCGAGGTCTTCTTCGCCGTCGCGGGTTTCTTCACCCAGGTCAGTTAAGATGCGAGGTTGTTTATATGACTTGGCACGGATCCAAATTTTGTGCTCGTAATTTTCGTCTTCCGTGTCGCGCTCGTCGCCGTCTTTGATGGCACAATCTTTGGAGATATTGCCTTCGAGGCCGCTTTCACGTTTAAGCCACTTTTCGGCAGCCTTTTCCGATTTAAGCGCTTCCGTCATTACCGCTAAAGCCGCTTCGTCCAGCTTGGCAATATTTTTGTGATCGTCCTTGTCAACCAGAATTTCGACGCGATAAGCATCCTTTTCGCCATCATTCTGTGCTTTCGCTTTCTCGGTGCCGTAGAACCATGCGATGCGAACTTTTTTCAGATTTACCTTGATTCCCATTTTCGTTTCTCACTTTTTGCGATTCTCCCGGAAACCGCCGGGCCGGTATGAATACGTTAATTTAGTTGGTTGCAGATGTCAAACTTTAACGCCGGTAATTTTCGAAATAAATGCTTCGTACTTATCAGGCCAGCCCCATTCGCCGATAGCGTCCAGGCGTTCCTCGCTAATCAAAAAAGGCTGAATTAGCATGATGACCAGAGCCAGCAAAACGATAGGGCTTACCGCCAGGCAATGAAAAGCCCACGCAATGACCAAGCCAATAGCTTTGAACAATTTAACAATCATGATAAATCCTCATCGGAGGCCTGTTTCCACTCGGCGCGCGGGTCGTCCGCTGCCGCAATTGTTGGCTTGCCAGGGGCGCGCTCGATCAGCTTTTCAAGACGTCGCCAGATACGCGGCTTCTCAGCCTTAAAGACCTTTTCCGCGTCGGTAGGCGAGATCAGCGATTCTTTAAACATCATGTCGCGTTTGATACGCGCGCCTTCCAGCATTTCGGTAACCTTCGCGGTGTCGGACCATTTACGATTACCCTCGCCGCCTGTCACCAGCTTATAGCCTGGAACTACGACGCCCGACAATAACGCCGCGTGCATCGCCTTTTCGATGGTGGCGATATGCTGGCGCAACTCCGGCAGCTTTTCATAGGCCGCTTTCAGCGCTTCCGGCGTCATTTCGTGGCTGTCGTCGCCCAGGTCGTCATCCGTGGCCGTTGCTCCACCCGTTTGGACCGCGGCCTTAGTACGGGCGTTGCACTTTTCGTTGAACCGGCACCACTGGCACGCGTCCGCCGACGGCTTGAAATGGCTGGCCTTGAGATTTTTCTTACCGCCGAAGTAAACGTCCAGCGCTTCAATTGCGCGCTTACTTGCGAACTTGCGGAAGATGTCCAGTCCTTCCGGCGTAATATCCCACTCTGACGGGCCGCCGCAATACGGCTGGAATATCGCCAGGCGCACCAGCGTAATGTTATACAGGCGCCGCAGCTTCGACAGGATAGCCAGCGCGTACAGCATAAGCTGTTTGTTCTCTTTCGCTTCGACCGCGTGGCGCCCGGTTTTCAGGTCGCCAACCAGTAGCATAAACGACCCGTCTGTGCGCGGGATAACGGCAACCAGGTCCGCAGTACCGAAGGTTTTAACGGGCTTGTCAGGCTCACTTTCCAGCGTTGACCCGCAGTAGTCCGGATGCAGCAACTTGGTAAGCTCGGCCCGCATCTCGATCTTAACGTACTCAGCGGATGAGATGATCCCGAGCGCATAATCGGTGTAGCGCTCGACCATGGTCACGAATTCATCGTTGATGAGTACCGCGCCGGCGGGCGGCTTGCCGGCCACCGCCTTAATAGGGCCTTTGCCCTCATTCAGGACGTAGACGCCCTTGTAATGCGCCGCTGTAACAGCGGTCTCGCCTTTAATGTGCCGGTTTAAAAGGTCCTCTGATACCGCGTGCATCGCGGTCCCGTTAATGGCCGCCTGGCCGCTTTCGTTCGGGATGTCCTTCTCGCACAGCAGGGATGCAGAGCACCCCAGCCATTTCTTTGACCCGGACGGAGACAGCAAGGCGTGTTCGTGATTGCTGCCGCTTGCATTGGTCATTTGGTGTCTCCCATTTTAAATGTGGCGGCCCGTGGCGTGCCGTTCGGCGACACGTAAAAATATAGAGGCCACCATTTTCCAAAACAGCGTAAAGGGAGACGAAAACACACGTAGCCCCAACGCTTTGTACGAATATTTACCGCCCAGTGCATGGCGTTTTCACCGTAAACGGTTAGCGGGCCGAAACTGATATGGCCGCCCATGAAATTTTCCCACCATGACAGCGATTTGTATTTTTTACGATTTAGCAGAGCGCGAAAGAGCCACATTACACGGTCTCCCAGGTTGCGACCAGTGATGCCGACGCATAGTCGCAGTGAAGCGCGAACATCGACTGATCTTCAAAGACATAAAAATCTGGCTTAACCATGGTCACCTGCTTAATGCGGGCGGCCTGTGCGCCAAGTTTGCCCGGCGGCGGGCATTTGCCAAGATATGCGCATTCTTTCGTCTCGCCGTCGGTGCGCAGGAGCCAGAAGGCGATCACGTTGTCGCGGGAGTCGCGGCCTTTCATAAGGGTGTATTTCATTTCGGCAGCCCACATAAAGCGTTAAGGGTTTCAGGTGACAGCGCGACGGCGGTCTCCTTCTTGGCTTCCGGCGGCAGGAATGGGAACGCATCGGGCCACACCTCGCGCAGCTTCTCGGAGGTATTCACCGCCGCCAGATTTGAGCGCATGGTCGCGCGCCATGCTACAACTTCCGAGAACAGATCCCGATACTCCGCATCCACTTTCGCGATACGCGCCTGCAATGCCGGGTCGGCCTCGAGCAAGACACGCTCACGCGGCAGGAAGTAGCCTACGTCTTCAAACTCCGCCAGCTCATACAGCCACCAGCCAAAATATTCGCCATCATGAAGCGCACGACGCCCGATCCCTGGCTGATAGTAGCGGTCGAAGCCATCCAACATTCGGCATTGAACCTCCCCACCTACGGCAAAATCTATGGTATATGAATGGTAATTATCCTTATCCACTTCGTAGACCGTGGCATGAACTTTAACGAAACTATTATCAACGGCCGCACCTTGACGCTTAATCTTCTCGCGCAAGTCGCGGATCTCAAGGTCGGTTGTCTTCTCAGCCGCGAGGCACAGCAGGCGCGCGGTCTCCACGACGTCGCGGCGCTCTTCCATGCACGCGATGGCGCGCAGGCCGAGAGGGGCTTGTTTCAGCAAGTTAGTGATCAGCTGGTTTTTAATATCTTTGGTAAGGCGCATAACGGTTTACTCCTGGTTAAATGCCCCGGCGCGCCGGGGCAGATCAGTTATTCAGCGTCGTAGAACTCTTCGATCAGCTCTTTCAGCGCGTCGTGGAATTCGTCCACCTGGTCGTCGTCCAGCTCTTTGACGTTCTTAACTTCGAAGTCTTCCAGCAGGTCGTCGAACTTATCCACCAGCGCGTCGGCGTCGTCATCGTCCAGGCCGTCGCCTTCTACAGCCACTTTAGCCATTTCGCCGATCGCAGCGCGCTTGTCGGTGCCTTTCTTGCCGCGGGTGGTTTTGGCCGGCGCTTCGGTTTTGCCGCCACGTTTTTTGGTGGTAGGCTTCTCTTCCGGCTCGTCGTCTTCCGGTTCTTCTTTCGGTGCCGGCGCCTTACGGGTGCGGGTGGTTTTGGTTGGCGCGCTGCCGTTCTGTGCTTCGCTATCTTTGGCCGGGGTCGAACCGCCTGCACCGGTTACCGGGCGGCTGTTAGCCGCGATCAGCTCAAGGGCAATAACAAAGCGCTCCAGCAGTGCGTAAAATTTCTCAATCATGGTGAATCCTCGTTTAGTTAAGTTGGTTGCGTTTCGGCGAGGTAATAATATGTCCAGATAAATCGGGATTGCAAGCGATTTTTCAAATTAAATTGCAGCACCGGTAAAATCAATGACTTAGTGCTAATCACCAGAGAATGCTTGATTATGTGCGGTTAGATACTATAGTATTGCAGACGTCAACCTATCTATTAAGAGGATTCCTATAATGGCAACAGCACGCCGTAACCCTTTCCAGCTCCGCGTCAATGCGCGGATGAAACAGCTCGGCCTGCGCCAGCAGGATGTCGTAATGCGCGGGGGTCTCTCGCAGTCGGCTTTATCATTTGTGCAGAACGGGCGGACTAAAAGCCTGAATATGGAGCGTATCTTTCGCCTGGCGGATGCGCTTGAGTGCGATGCTCGCTGGCTGGCGCTTGGGGAAGGCACCCCGGATAAAAAATAAGCCTCATCCAAAACGGAGAGGCTTTACCAGAAGCGCGTCATAAATACCAGGAGTAAATATAAACAATGCCACGGTTAAAATCAAAAATATCCTATTCTCTCGGCCGGCATAAAACCGACAATCGCCCCAAGGCTTTCGAATCCTCCTGGGATGAGTTTATCGACGACCTGCTGGAGATCGGCGCCGACCCTGTTCTGGGCGTATCCATTGACGGCAGCGAGACCGAAGATCGCTACGAAGAAAAGAAAGGCCGGTTGCCGTATGTTGCTGCGGAGTTCGAGCGCAACAAGCGCAATAACAACAACGTCATTTCACGGTCCCTGCTGTTTATCGATATCGACAAAGTATCCAGCAAAGAGATCCGCCGGGTGCGTCGCGCGCTGGAGGATGGAGGATACACTTTCTTCGCGTACTCCACCTGCGGCGACCGGCACGATCTGAAAGGCGGCGTTAAGTCGCGCTCCTGGCGTTTTCTCATCCCGACAGACCGGCCGATGCTGGCGGATGAGATCTGGCCGTGCCAGCACAAATTCATCGATATGCTCGGGCTCACCGGCGCGAAAGGGATGGACGAAACCGCATTCCAGCGCGCCCGTCTTATGTTCGCCCCGCATATCGAAGCGGAAACCCTCGACCACCGCGCCACGCCGGCCAGCGTCCGCCGCATCCTGCGCCACCGGTTCGACGTGCCGGACGAATCGGGCTCAACCAACTGGACCGACGAAGCGCTGGAGAACGCCAGCGAGAACAGCCAGGCGATCGCCGCATGGTGCTGGGAAATGGGCCTCGAACCGTTATCCTCTGGCCGTGGCTTCGCCATACAGTGCCCGAACCACTACCAGCACAGCGACAACGACGGGACAGACGGCAGCACAGCGATCATGATGCCCGACGCCCTGCATCCAGAAGTGCGCTTCGCGTGCCAGCACGACCACTGCAGGAAGCACAACACGCACCAGCACATGCTGCTGCGCCTTTGCGGCGTGCCGGACCAGTATTTGCCGGAAGCCCACAATATCAGCAAAAAGCAAATTGCCGAACTGCTGCCGGATTTACCGGAAGAGGAGATCACCCACGTCTATGAGGCCGAGGTAATGGCCGCGCTCGACGGGCCCACCGCCGGACAGTGTACCGACGAGGACCTGGACGACGACCCGGTTACCCTCTTCACCAAGCGTGACCCCATCATTGAGGGCCTGGTTAACTTCAAATCGACCTGGTACGCCGCCGGCGAGTCGAACATCGGTAAATCGTTCTTCGTCCTGGGCCAGATGGCGGCAATATCCGCCGGGATCCCGTTCGGCGGACGGCGTGTCGTGCGCGCCCACAATTTTTATTTCGATGCGGAAGGCGGCGAAACCAGCCTACACCGTAAGCAGGCGCTGCAGAAAATGTACCAGGACGACCTGGACTGGCTGCATATCATCGACCTGCAGGATAAGGGGATCGACATCACCGACGCGCGCGGCGTGAAAGAGGTATGCAAAATTATCCGCGACGCGGCCGGCGATTCGCCAGTCGGCCTGGTGGCTTTCGACTCGCTTAACCAGACCGTCGCCATGCGCAGCACGGCTAAAAAGCCGTTCGACGAGAACTCGCCAACCGATATGGGGGAAATCGTCCGCGCGCTGAAACAGATATCCGAGACCACCGGCGGCAGCGCCGGCGTTATCCACCACCCGGCGAAGTCATCCTCAGGCCAGCGTACCGCCCGCGGCTCTGGCGCGCTACATGGGGCCGTGGATTACGCCTTCTTCATCGAGCAGCCGGACGAGACCAAGCCACACCAGATCAATCTCTATCACGAAAAAGCGCGTAACGGCATCAAACAGTCGCCGCGCGGCTTCGTCCTGCTGAAATGTAAAATCGACGTCCCCCAGGCGCACGCCGACCGCGTCGACGCGTATCTGTCCACCGCCGCCGGCCCGGACTTTTCCGATCAGCTGTCCGGCTGGACGCCGAAACCGCTGGAGATGTCGCCACGCGATGAAACGCTGTACCTGGTACCGGTCGCCCTGGCGCCGTTCGAATCGCCAGCTGCCGAAGTAGCCCGGGAGGTTGTGAAAACCTCCGGCGGAGCAGGGCCGAAGAACAAGGCCGAAGAGGTGATGGTCGCCCAACTCGAACTGCTGGAGGACAAGCCCGAGGGGTACTCACCGTATGCGATCGGCACCGCCGGCGGAAACAAGTTCACCAGCGGCAACTATAAAAAAGTGCTGGAGGAATTAGTGCGACGACGGGTTTTAGTGCATGGACGCAACCCTGATACCGGCGAAGTTTACAACCAACAATACAGGCTGCCGACTGGTGTGAACGACTTTGACCCGCCGGAATTGGTTGCAAGTGATGAGGACTTAAACTCGTAAAATAATACGTGTTGCGAGTAATGCGAATCGACTCGCAAGACTCGCAAAATTTTGCGAATGAAATTGCGAGTAACGTTTTCAATGACTTAGGGTGTTTTTGTTGGTTTTCGCAAAAATGGATTGCGAGTCGGTAGGTAAGTGATTGATTTATGGAGGGATTTTGTTTCGCAAAGTGAGTCGATCACGTTATTGCGTCTCAGGCGAGCTGCCCTTTGGCGGGCGTCGCCAAGAGAACGCAGTGATCGTATCATATTTTTTGCGAGTTTGCAATAGCCAGAATGTAAATATCACGGCAGCGAGTATCGAGAGGCGGGAATATGAAACAAATAACAGTGTCAGACAAAGCATACGAATACATTTCACAGAGGGCTGAACAGTGCGGATTGGGTGTCGAGGTTTGGTTAACTCGATATATTAGCAGCATGAAATCCCGGGAGACAAAACGCCTTAGTAAATCGAAATTGGTTGCGAAGAGAAAAGCAACCAAAAGAGAGTAACGGGTTGGTGGTCGCTATTAAGATTAGTCCTAGCGAATTCCGCGCCCCACGCACGCAAGTAGGCTAGTAGACTACCATACCAGTTACGCCGACCCTTATTTTTGCTGTTCAGTATTGCAACCAACATTGATTTAGACATATACTCAGAGGACCGAAACGAGAGGAGCAAATACTATGTTCAAGAAAGGCCAAGTGTGGCGCAGTATGAGAACAGGCGTACTTTATGTGTGCGTGAGCTGCGTAAAAGGGTATCCGCCATTATTCAGGAAAATAGGTGATAGCAAACGCGCCAAGCCAATAGGGCACAGACAGATAACTTTAGTCGGCAACAATTACCTAGAGCGTAAAACAGCCCGTGAAACGCATAACCTGATACAGAATCTTCGGCGCGACAACAAAGAACTGCGTCGCCAGAATAAAGACCTGCGCGACGATATAGACGATATGGCGTCTAAGTTGCATCTGGCGAATAAGCGTGCATTCAGAAGATGGCTTGGCGGGATGACTAGTGACATGCTCGAGCAACTCGGCTGCCGCAAAGAGGATTGCTGATTATGAACTGTGAGCATGAAGTATTGAACGCGTTCGCCGAGGCGTTACGCGAAGCACAGGTCACCGGCCTGGCGTTTATCCGGGTCAACGCTAACGGCCACGTACAAGCGCTGCCGTCGGACCGCGTCCGCATATCCGTTATTCAGGCGGTCGAGGAGCGCACCGCGGCAGCCGCGCACCAGGAATGCGATCACCAATGGTTTCGTAGCCCAGGAACCGGGGACATACACTGTGTTAAATGCCGAGACGGATCGCCTAGTTCTAAAGTAGGGAAATGCGATCACGACTACCAATCCGAATTCAATGGTGTAGGTTACGACGATATTTGCTCAAAATGCGGCGACACCCGGCCCGCGGAATGCGATCACCTCTGGCAGCAGCATCTGGGCGAGCCGGAGTTCCGGGAGTGCATCCGGTGCGGCCGTGTGGAGGACGTTTGCGAATGACATCGGTCCTGTTTATATGGGTGCTGGCGCAGGGCGTGCTGGCCCCGCCCACTACCGAGACGTTCTATACGCTGGAGGCGTGCCAGGCGGCCGCCCGTAAAGCAGAAAACTCGCTGGTGCTGTTCGAAGGCCAGCGCCCTGACGCGCAGATCCGCGCGTATTGTTCACCGAAACGAATTAGTAAGGATAAATGATGGCCGAATTCAACGTATTCACCGCAACGCGTGCCGAGCTGCAGGCGCGCATCGCCGATCTGGAGTCCCGCACCGTTAATCTTCCTATGGCGATGAGCATTGAGGGAGGCTCTTATTGTAGCGCTCATGCCCATTACGACCATAACGGTGATTATTATGCCCGCGACGACGTGCACGATGCTATCATCGCCGCTGGCATCAAGGTGGAGGCCAAGTAAATGACCAACAACGTAAACCACCCGTCGCATTACAATAACGGCAGCGTGGAATGCATCGACGCGATGGAAGCCGCTACCGTAAATAAATCTGGTGCAGAAGCCGTATGTACCTCAAACATCATCAAATACCTCTGGCGCTATGAGGCGAAGAACGGCCTGGAGGACGTGAAGAAGGCGCAATGGTACATCAACCGGCTGATCGCCGAGCTGGAAAGAGCAGCCGGGGCGAAAGCCTGTCCGCATGAGTGGGTCGCATATGGAATGTCTAAGGATAAAGGGACCGGCGTACTAGCCACCCTTTGCCGCTGCCGTTTGTGTGGGCTACGTTCGCGTACTGGAGTTGGGGAACAGCTGCCGCCCAGCGGCCGTAAATGTGGGGATTGTGGCACAGTAACATTCCGTGACGTAGCGACTTGCGACGAGTGCGGGGGCTACTTATGAGTCTTGCAACAGATATCCTGAAACGCGCGGAGGAGATCGCAAACCCTCCACCGAAAGCGCGCCGGGCGCCAAGGCCCAGCGAGCCGAAGGAGGCACCGAATATAAAACAGCCGGAGCCGCGCACATTCGCCAGGACTAAGCCGCCGGTTAAAGCGCGCCGGATGCGCCATGGTGATCACGTGCCAGGCGTATCATTCTGCGGGAGAAGCTGGGGATGGGACGCGTATTTTTACGACGGAACGAAGAAGATAGTGATCGGATTATTCTCGTCAAAGGCCCGCGCAGTGATCGCCCGCAGGATTTATATGTTGTGGCGTAAACGTGGGTACAGCGATATCCCAAATAAACCGTCACGTCGCCTTTACACAAACTGGTAATTTGCAGATTAATCCTAAATCGCCCTATACTGCCCCCGAATACTATTCATTCGGGGGTCCTTTTTGATGGACAGATATTTCTGGCTTGTCGTCGCTGCCGTATGCGGCGGCATCGTGGCCCAGGTGAAGAAAGCAGAGCAGCTACCGTTGTGGAAGCGCTGCGCACACCTGGCCGCCGGTGCCGCTTGTGCCGTTTACTTCTCACCGTTTGGGATCCGCTATTTCGAGCTGGCGGACACCGACGGGCAATACCTGGTGCCTTTCGTGATCGGCGCCTTCTGGTGGAAATTCTTTGAGGCCCTGGAAGTGGCGGCGAGCAGCTTTAAACTACCGTGGGGTAAATAGCCATGCTTAGTGCCTTCTGCCTTTCCGTTATCGCCGCAACCGCGCTGTTTAACATTTACGCCCACTGGGTCGACGACGGCCTGCTGGGCCGCCTGGTGTTCATGGGCCTGTTTCTCACCTGCGGCGCCGGGCTGATTCATATCTACAAAGACGGCAGCGCGCCGTTATTCATCTGGTCAACACTCCTTGTGCTGGTCACCCTTTCATTTCTGCGCAGCGCCTGCGTTAAGTCGGTGCGCTACATCAAGTATCGGAGATTGATCCATGCGAAGAACAGTCAGCGATAACGCCGTTGAATTCGCCCGGCGCTGGGAGACGTTTAAACCTGTGCCGTATTACGCAACCGCCAAAGAAAAGGCCCGCGGGATCCTGACCTGGGGTTACGGCCATACAGGTACGCGAGCCCAGGCGCCGGCGAGCATCACCGAACCGAATGCACTGGCGTTACTGCGCCAGGATATGGCAGAGGCCGAGCGCCAGGTCGACGCGGTGGCGCATCCGCTGGTCACTGGCCCATACTTCGACGCTATGGTGGACCTGGTATTCAATGCCGGGCCGAAAGTGATCGGCGCCGATACGGGCACCGGCAAGGCGCTGCGCCGTGGCGACATCGCGACGCTGCGCGCCAAGTTGCCGCAATTCATCTATCAGGGCGGTAAGGTGATGCTGGGGCTACGCCGGCGCGCAACCGGACGTCTTGCGCTGTTCAACGGCAAATCGGCAGCCGAGGCCGAGGCTATTGGCAGGGCCGTGAAGTAGTGCTATAGTCTCATTGCACACGATTGATTTGCTCCTGACGGTCCGAAAGCCCTGGCTTAACAGCTGGGGCTTTTTCTTTGCGCGCTACTTGCAATGTTGGTTGCAATATGATTATACTCATATCGTCAACTACACAGGAGCAATCGGAATGGCTAATGAATTAGTAAAACCAACATATGAAGACCTGGAGCGCCGTTTCCAGGCATATTGTAAACACGATGGCGGGCGTGTTTACGATGGTAAAAGTAACAGCATTTGCGGCATATGCGGGTGGGATACATCCAAATGCCAACACCGACAGGCAGATGCGTGGGATAAATATTGCCGTGAGTGTGGCGAACTGCTGAAAAAAGGTGGTTCTAAATGAAACTGATTTGCACCGCGTCAAAAGTATCCTGGTTCACCGTCGGCCGTGAATACGAAGTAGACGAAAACATGCGCGTAACAGACGATAGTGGTGGGGCCTTTGGTGTTTGGTCGTGGGTCGTAGAGACGCATAACGGCGGCTACCGTACCGAGCGCCTGGAAGATGCCGAGTTTTCCGTAGTCCAAGAATACGAGCCGATAACGGCAGCTGACGATGTGCTGTACAGCGAGGAGGAATTGCAGGAGGAGCACGAAGCGTTACTCGTTGCCGTTGTGCAGATGGCCGACGAGGAGGGGTGCCGCGATTCGTTCGATCGGCACCTGGCGACCATCCGCCACCGCTTCGGCCTGCTTAAAAACCCGCAGTCCCAGCGCGCCTTTCTCCTGGCGCTGGCCTATTTCGCAGAGGAAAAATCGCAATGACAATCGACGAGCAAATAAAGAAGGCCGACGCCAAGATCGCAGAACTGGAGGCGGCGCTAATCGTAGCCCAGGAGCACCGCCGCGAGCTGGTGAACCGGAGCAACCTGAATAAGTGCGCGCATGAATACATGGAGTTTTTCGACGAGCATGACGTGCCAGTTTTGCAGTGCATGAAGTGTGGGAAGGAGCGGGCATTATGACAACTACCGTTACTAAAGAATCACTCGCCGCCCGTATCGCCGAGCTGGAATCTGGCGCGAGGTCGCTGAAAGAGGATTACACCCTTGCCGCGTATAAGATGCTTCTGGCGACGATGGAGGCCGAGCCGGTTGCGGAGGTGTATCAGGTGACGAATGTAGGGATATGCGCCGCTCTTGGCCCATCCATCAGGATGCTATGTCCGCTGGAGCCAGGAACGAAGCTTTACCCACATGCGCAGCCAGCGCCGGTTCTTACGTTTGATGAATGGTGTGTTAAAACAAACCAAAAACCGCAAGGATGGGTGCGCGATGCTATGAAAGAAGCCTACGAAGGCGCCATAAACCAGGTTGGCAATTCCCTGTCGAAAAACCAGGGATGGATTCCGGTAAGCGAGCGGCTTCCTGATAATGGCGAGGACGTTATCATTTGCCTAAATGGCGTATGTGTAGTCGACCGTGTTTTGTATTTTTCGGAAGACGGATTCTCGGAAGACGGATACGACCCCTTCGATCGTGTAGTGCTGGAAGACGTAACACATTGGATGCCTAAACCATCTTGCCCAGCAAAATAACCAACCTGCCCGCCTCCGTGCGGGCTTCTTTTGCCTAATCCTCACCACCGCTATATAATCCCCTTAACGTGGCCCTGGGGGCCGCTGGTGCGCGCGTATGGTACGCAAGCATAATGGGGGTTATATGAATCTAAAGCCGAAGCCGAAACATCTAAGGGGAGTACCGCCGAAACGGAAGAAAGGCGAGCGCTTTCCGCACGACATCGGCGGCAACGATAAACCGACCGACTACCGCCCGGAATACTGCGGCGCACTGCTGCGCTATTTCTCCGAGCCGGCGTCGTGGATTATCCACTACACGGATAAAGGCACCGCGCAGGTGATCCCGCAAAGCAAGCTGCCGACGTTCGAGCGCTTCGCCGCGTCGATCGGAGTCAACCGTGACACGCTGCGCAACTGGCGCGAGCACTGGCCGGAATGGGACCGCGCATACGCCGACGCCGAATCGCTGCAGAAAGCTTTCCTCATGGAGCTGTCCGCCGCCGGTGTAGGCGGTAACGGCGCGGCCTTCATCCTGAAATGCAACCATGGTATGCGCGAGCCGGCGGTCGAAGACCCGAAAGAAGATCAGCCTATCCAGAAAGTCGTCGTGGAGGTCGTCGGTGCAAATAAGCATAAAGGCGACTGAGCCGCAGGCGGCATTCCTCAACATGCATTGTAAATTCCCGGCTTTCGTGGCGGGCTTCGGCACGGGTAAATCCGAGGTGATGTGCAATTCTGCGTTGCTTGACAGCCTGGAAGGCGGTGCGTCGTCGATGATTGCCATGTACGAACCGACCTATGACCTGGTGCGCCTTATTCTGGCCCCACGCATGGAGGAAAAGCTGCAGGAATGGGGCGTCCGATACCGCTACAATAAATCCGACAACATCATTTACACCAGCAACCGGCAGCTGGGGGATTTTGTATTGCGTACCCTCGATAACCCGGCGCGCATAGTGGGGTATGAATCTTTTCGGGCCAAGGTCGACGAACTGGACACCCTTAAAATGGAACATGCTGCCGACGCCTGGAATAAGATTATCGCGCGTAATCGCCAACGGCCCGATACCTATGTAGCGTCGTCACCGAAGCCAATTAACACCGTCTCGATATTCACCACGCCGGAAGGTTTCCGGTTCGTTCACGATCGCTGGGTGGTTAACAAGATGCCGGGTTATGACATGATTCAGGCCTCCACCCTATCCAATCCGTTTTTGCCAGAGGATTACGTAGAATCGTTGCGGGCCACCTACCCGGAGCAGCTGATAGAGGCCTACATTAACGGTGAATTCGTCAACCTGACTTCCGGAACCGTTTACTATGCGTATAAGCGCAACAAGTGCAGTAGCCGCGAGACTATCCAGCCCGGCGAAACGCTGTACATAGGCCAGGACTTTAACGTAGGGCATATGGCCTCTACAGTCTACGTGCAGCGCGGCCACGTATGGCACGCGGTGGCGGAACTGGTGGATATGTTCGACACCCCTGACATAGTGCGCACGATCAAGGAGCGCTGGCAGAATGCCGGCCACCATATTGTCATGTATCCCGACGCCAGCGGAAAGAACCGAAAATCACAGGATGCATCGAGATCGGATATTGCCCAGCTGGAACAAGCAAGATTTGAAGTGCGCGCGAATGTGGCCAACCCTGCGGTAAAAGACCGGGTAGCATCCGTGAATAAAGCCTTTGAATCTGGTAGGCTCCTGATAAACGAGCAAGCGTGTCCTGTTACCGCTAGATGCTTAGAGCAGCAGGCCTATGATAAAAATGGTGTACCTGATAAATCAGGGAACAACGACCACCAGAACGACGCCACTGGCTACCCGATTGCATACGAGATGCCGATCGTGAAGCCTGTTATCAATATCCCGGTTTATTTCCCGCTTTAAGACGAGGACACTATGATCAGCGAAAATATTACCGCCGGTGCGGGGCAGAACGTAAAGACCACCCACCGGGACTACAAGGCGTATTTCCCGAAATGGGAAAAGGTCCGCCATGCAATCGCGGGAGACCTAAAGCGGTACCTGCGCAACGTAGGCAAGAATGAAGCAGACAAGTCTTACGGCGAGCTACGGCAGCGTGAGTATGAAGAAGGGGCGATCTGCTACAACTTCACTAAGCGGACGCTATCAGGCATGGTCGGAAGCGTGATGCGCAAAGACCCGGAGCAGACGATCCCGAAAGAACTTGAATACCTCAAGGATAATTGCGACGGCTCCGGTGTCGGTCTTTGGCAGCACGCCCAGGACACGCTTATGGAGATTGATTCCATTGGCCGCGGTGGGCTGCTAGTGGACGCCCCGCCGACAGGCGCGGCGACTATGGCGGAGCAAAACGAGGGATTATTAAACCCGGTCATCGTTTTCTATACCGCCGAAAATATCGTTAACTGGCGTCTGACCCGGGTAGGGTCGGTAAACCGGGTGTCGCTGATCGTACTGCGCGAGGTATGGGAGTATTCATCTCCCGGCGACGAGTTCGACATCCAGTATGGAGAGCAATATCGTGTCCTCGACATTGATAGCGAAAATAACTACCGGCAGCGGCTGTATAAATTCAAAGCAGAAGGCGGCGACGCGGAGCCAGTAGAGACCATTTACCCACAACTCGGCGACAATCTGAAAGGCATGATCCCGTTTACCTTTATCGGGGCAACGAATAACGATCATACGCCCGACGACCCACCAATGCTGCCGCTTGCGGAACTGAACATCGGACACTTCCGGAACAGCGCGGATAACGAAGAGTCAAGTTTTGTTGTCGGCCAGCCGACCCTGTTCATTAGCCCGGGCGAGAATTTTAGCGCGGATCAATACAAAGCGGCTAACCCCAACGGTGTTAAGATGGGCTCTCGTACAGGGCATAATATCGGTGCCGGCGGTACCGCGGATTTAATCCAGGCAGCGGAAAATAACCTCGCCAAGCAGAACATGCTGGACAAGGAACAGCAGGCCGTGCAGATCGGAGCCCAGCTGATCATGCCGACGGTGCAGGTAACTGCGGAGGCCGCCCGCATCCAGCGTGGTGCGGATACATCGGTTATGGCTACTATCGCGCGTAACGTTAGCCAGGCGTACACCAGCGCTCTTAAATGGGTTGCCGATATGCTTAACGTTGACGGATCGGAGATCGAGTTTAAGCTGAATATGGAATTCTTCCTCAAGTCGATGACCGCGCAGGATCGCGCCGCATGGGTATCCGACATTAACGCCGGTTATCTGCCCGCTACGGCGTACTATGAGGCGCTGCGCGAGGCCGGGGTTACCAACTGGACTAACGAACAGATTCAGAACGCCATCGCGGACCAGCCGATCGCGTCGCGCGGAACGGCGACGACGGTTACCGGCGATATCCCATCGGCAGCTAATATGCAGCAGCAAGGGGAGGCACAATGACCCATTTGATTAACGTGGTGCTTATAGTTCCTGCCGTCATAACCATTGTTCTTTTGGCGATAGTGTTGGTGGGCGCATGAGTGTCTTAACGGCCTTTATTAGCCACCAGATCTGGCTCCAGCGTAACGCCTCGCATGAGGTGAACGAGCTGGAGCCGTTCATCCAGCAGATGCGCGACGAGGTAAAACAGAAGGTGCTGGCCTTCGGGGACGAGAGCCGCACCCGCGGTCGTCTGCAGGCCATGCTAAAGGACCTGGAGGACATCCTATACGCAATCTCCAGCGGCTGGGAGGAACGCTTACAGCAGGACCTGCAGAAGCTGGCCGAGTACGAGACCAACTGGACGACGGACACACTGTCCGGAAACGTCAACGCCAGTTTCACCGCTCCGTCGCCCGAGCAAGTCTGGTCCGCCATTAAGTTCAATCCGCTGCAGCTGGAAGGTAAGCCGGTAGACTTCCAGGACATGCTAACCAGCTGGCAGGATACCGAGATTAACCGCCTGGTGACCGGCGTTAAATCTGGCTTCGTGCGGGGAATGACGACGCGCGACATCGTGCGCCAGGTAGTCGGCCCGGGCGGGCTGGCGGACGTGTCAAACCGCAACGCGGCAACGGTGGTTAGAACCGCGATCAACCATGTATCGACCGAAGCGAAAAACCTCGTATATCAGAAAAACGACGATATCGTGGAAGGCTACGAGCTGGTAGTGACCCTGGACAAGCGCACCTCGTCGATTTGCCGGAACCTGGCGCATGGCAAGGTTTACGATGTCGGCAAGGGGCCGCTGCCGCCGCTGCATCCGAACTGCAGGACGACCACCGCGCCGGTGATCAGCAGCGATTTCGACTTCCTTGACGTCGGCGGGAAGCGGGCGGCCCGAGGGGCCGACGGAGGCACGCAGGTAGACGCCGACACGTCATACTACGAATTCCTGCAGATGCAGCCGGCATGGTTCCAGGATGAGGCGCTCGGCCCGGTCAGGGGTAATATTTTCCGTAACAGCGGTATGACGGCAGAGGAATTCCGGGCTGCGTCGGTCGATGGCTTTGGCCGGCCGCTGACCCTGCGCGAGATGGCGGAGAACGATAAACGCGTTGCAAAATTCCTGTCCGGGAACTCGTAATAAATTACGTGTATCGGCGACGCGCAAGACTCGCAAAATTTTGCGAGTCAAATTGCGAGTATAAATATCAAGGACTTAGGCTAATTTCGTTGGTTGCTGCCGTTTTAGTTTGCGAGTGGCGAAATTAAGTGAGTAAAATCAAGGAGTTATAACGAGGTGGGCTGAATCGATCACTTCAATTGCTTGTTGCGCGCCTGCCTTTGCGAGGCGTCGCACAAAAGCGAAGCTGATCGTATCATTTATTTTGCGAGAAGTCAACGGCAGCAATGTAAAGGTGGAGCGATGGGGCTGAAAAATATCTGTATAGCGCTTAGTATCGGGTTATTGGTTGCGTTTATTTACGGCCAATGGCAGTACAGGAACGGCTGGAATGAGGGCCGCGCGAAGCTGGTAGCCCAGCAGGAAGAAAAGGCCCGGGCGACACTGGCGAAACGGGTAACCGCGCAGCAGGTAAACGATACGAAGGCCGCCGAAGCCGAACAGGCCGGCGCCGCGAAAACCGTAGTGATAACCCGAGAGGTGGTTAAATATGTGCAAAATCCTGATCGTGTGCGCTGTAGTTTTGACGATGAGCGGGTGCGGATTAAACAACGCGCCATCGATAACGCCAACGCCATCCCCGGCTATGATGGCGAAGCCGTGCCAGTTTCAGCCGGCGGAAAAGGACAGTGACGCGGATCTCAATGCGGACGTGCAGAACATGGATTGCGGGAGAAAGTTAAGGCTACAGGTGTACCAGCTGCAGGACTGGATCCGGAATGTAACAACGCCCCTATAACGGGGCGTTTTTTATCAGCCAGGCCAGGCCCCAGCAGACGAAGGCTATAGCCACCCACGCTACCGGAAGATAGACCAGAAATACCCGGCGCCGTTGCTGGTACTTCGTCGGGTTACGCTTTGCCATTGGTTTCATCGGTCGAATCTCCGTTCAGCCTTCGTTATCCAGTTTTCGTTGCGACCTAAGTCGAGCTTAAAATATGCGGCCTTCAATCTTCGCGCGCACCGCCTCAAGCGGCGCAGGTCAACCTTTCCGGATTTTCGGTATTTAGTGGCTATGTTCATAATTACACCCCTTCTCGTTGTTGGTTTCCTAACTATAATATTGCCTCATACATATTGCAACCAACATTTGCAGATATATTGTTAATACTTGCGCTGCCCTGTATATTTAGCGTATGTAAATCCGGGTGGCCCGGATTCATAAAGACCAGGGGTCTACGTACTATGCATCGTTTTTTACAGTCTTTCCTTTTCGCGTACCAGGATGAGCACGATGATGGATCGCAGGGTGGCGGCGGTGGCGACGCGCCAAAGACCTACACCCAGGCAGAAGTCGATGAGCTGATCGCTAAAGAAGTAGCCGGGCTTAAAGCTAACCGTGACGCACTTCTCAATGAGAGTAAAGAGGCGTCGCGCAGGGCCAAAGAGGCCGAGGAACTACGGCAGCGCGAACACCAGGAGGCTTTAAAATCCGCTGGTAAAATGGACGAATTCGAGAAGACGATTCGTAGTCAGTACGAGCCCGTATTAGCAGAGAAAGACGCACGGTATAATTCGCTTGCGGCCCGGGTGCTTGGCAGTGAGCGTAAAGCGGCTATCGGCGCCTTTGCCGGAGACTTCATTACTCCGGAAGCCGTCGAGATCCTGGCGCCGTTCGTGCGAACCGAATTCGATGGCGAAGACGTAGTGACCAAATACCTTGATGCTAATGGTAACGTCATTACTACTGACCCAGAACAATTTCGCAAACATTTGCGGGAACACAAAGCATTCAGCCATTTGTTAAAGGCGAGTGCTGCATCCGGTGGCGGGGCCTCCGGTAATCGAGGCGGCGGGGCCGCTAAAACGTTAAGTGAAATGAACGACGCTGAACGCATCGCGTTCAGTAAATCAGATCCAGCCGAATTTAAACGGCAACTTGAGGCCCAGAGGAAAAAATAATGGCTATTACCACTATCGGCGATATCGTAACCGGAAATGAACCGGTCATCCTGTCCTATATGACCGAAGACCCGGTAGAAAAAACCGCGTTCTTTGAATCCGGGATCTTAACCCCAACGCCCTACGCTGCCGAGATCGCTCGTGGCCCGTCTAACATCGCAAATATTCCTTTCTGGAAAGCGATCGATACGTCCATCGAGCCGAACTACTCGAACGACGTTTATCAGGACATCGCGACCCCGCGTAATGTCCAGACCGGTGAGATGATGGCGCGCGTAGCGTACCTGAACGAAGGTTTCGGCCAGGCGGATCTTACCGTTGAGCTGACCAGCCAGAACCCGCTGCAGTCTGTCGCGAATCGTCTCGACAACTTCTGGCAGCGCCAGGCGCAGCGTCGTCTGATCGCAACCGCACTCGGTCTGTACAACGACAACCGTGCGGCTACCGACGCCTATCATACCCAAGACGATATGGTTATCGACGTGTCCGCAACTTTGGGCTTTGACGCCGGCGCATTCATTGACGCTACCCAGACCATGGGCGACGCTTTGATGGGGGCGTCCGGTGACGTTCTCGGCGCTATTGCGATGCACAGCTTCGTTTATGCGCAGGCCCGCAAGCAACAGCTTATTGACTTTGTGCGTGACGCCGACAATAACACCATGTTTGCCACCTACCAGGGTTACCGTGTGGTAGTGGATGACAGCATGACTGTAGTCGGCACCGGCAACGACCGTAAGTTTATCAGCATCATTTTCGGCAATGGCGCGATCGGCTACGGCGAAGGCAGCCCGACCAATCCGCTGGAATATGAGCGCGAAGCGTCCCGCGGCAACGGCGGCGGCGTCGAAACCCTGTGGACCCGTAAAACCTGGCTGCTGCATCCGTTGGGTTACAGCTTCACCAGTGCGGTTATCACCGGCAACGGCAGCGAGACTATCGCGCGTTCGGCCTCCTGGCAGGACCTGGCGAATGCCACTAACTGGAACCGCGTGGTGGAGCGCAAACACGTGCCGATCGCGTTCCTGGTAACTGGCGTAGGCGCTTAACGGTAGCGTATAATCAGGAGGGGCTGCGGCCCCTCTTTTCACATTCATACAGGAGAAATGTATGGCTATCACCGGTAAAGGGCTGCCGCGCAGCCTGAAAGACGCGAGTCTGGCGTTTGACCAGGTTAGTGGTAAACCTACCACGTATCCACCGGCAATTGGCACTACGGGGACAACTGCAATGGCGGGTAATAAAGTGCCAACAGCGACCCAACGCGGCGGAGTTCTGTTACAACCGGCGCAAGCTGATTCCGCCGCGGCCCCAACCCAGGCAGAATTTAATGCCCTGCTTGCTAAACTCCGCGCCGCGGGCATTTTAACGGCTTCTTAAGAGGAATAGAAAATGGTTGATGTAATCAAACGACGCATTACCGGTGTTTCAGAAGACACCGGCGAACTGGTGAAGATCGATATGGCGAATATTTCTCCCGCGTCGTTCTCTACTGGACTGAATGACACCACAGCAGTTACCGCCGGGCAGACCATGACGCTTACCGTAGTGGCTACAGGTGGCCTTGAGCCGTATAGCTATCAGTGGTTTAAAAATGGTAATGCGATCGCGGGCGCCACTTCTGCGAGCTACGTAAAAGCATCTACGACTGCGGCGGATTCCGGCACCTATAAAGTTGTGATGCAAGACGGTTATGGTAATATCGTCTCCGATAGCACCGTCGTAACTGTTTCGTAATTAACGGCCCTTCGGGGCCGTAACAGGACTAAAAAATGGCAAATGATAATTATGTGATCCGTGAGCGCTACAATGGCCTGGTTGAAGTAGATGGCCAGCTAATCCCGCAGCGCGGCGAAGTTAAGCCAGAAGAACTGGTGGCGACAGTGCCGGAAAATGAAGAAGCGCACAATAACGGTGGTGGCGCCGATCGCCAGCGTCGTCGCCGTCGCGCGACTGCTGAACAATAACTACGCGCGTTGGGGGGTAGTTGATGGCTCTTATAGTCGAGGATGGCAGCATTGTCGCCGGGGCTGATAGCTATGTAAGTTTGTCGGACGCCCGCGCACTAGCGGCTAAATATGGCTGGGAGTTGCCCACCGACGATACGGAAGCAGAGCAGGCGTTACGCAATGGCGCTGGATATGTTGGCCTGCAGGAGCCCGCAATGTGCGGTAGCCGTGTATCCGCGGCGCAGGAGCTGGCCTATCCGCGCAAAAACGTAACGCTCTATGGTTTTCCCATCGCCATCGACAGCATTCCGTCCCAGGTTATCCGCGCACAAGTGGCCGCTGCCGTTGAGTACGGAGCCGGGACCGATGTTCGCGGGGCTAGTGACGGCCGGGCGGTATCTCTGGAGCGCGTAGAAGGCACAGTAACCGTCGAATACTTCAACAACGGCAACAACGGATCCACCGTCGAGATTACCGCAGCGCTTGATGCGCTGGCGCCTCTGCTGTGCGGGGCTAATAACGGGTATTCGTTCAACGTATTCCGGGGCTGATATGGCGCTGACAAAAACACAACTTTTCACGCTCATCGCGAACAACCTTCCCGATAATACTACCGGCGCGATTACGCCGGAAAAGTTGCGGGAAGTTAATACCCAGATCGCCGACTCAATGCTGTATGCGGCCGCCGGTGTGAAAGAGGTTGAAGTATTGCGCGCACCGTCACTGGTGACCCAGGCGCCCGCGGCGGTCGATACCCCGCTGCAGGTGTCTTTCGGAGCGGCGCAGGGTGCGCCGACTGACCCGGTGTCAATCTCGGCCGCAGGGCTGGTTACGTTCAACGTTGCGGGTAATTATGCGGTCCGCGTCAAGCTGCAGGCCGGGCGTACCGGCGCAAGTGGCGTTTCCATTTTGCTGTCGAGGATCCTGCTTGCCGGCGCGCAATATGGCTCTCCTGCCGCGACTAAGCTGGTTAGCGCCGACGTGACAATCCCTATTGAGTCACGCGTCGTCATCAATGCCACCGCCGGGCAGACTTTTGCAGTGCAGATCATGCGCGACAGTGCAGGAACTAACTTCGGCGGGATTTATCCGCAGGCTGCGACGGTAACGGCCTGGGGCACGGCGCCGTCGGGCCTTCTCGTTATTTCTCGTCTGGAGCCGGTATAATGTCCAGTGCATTCAGTAAGCGCATGCAGAAAACCGCGACGCGCCTTTTAGGCAAGTACGGCAGCTCTGTTAACCTGATTCGCGCCGGGTCTAAAGTGTGGGATCCGGATGAAGGCGAATACGTTGAATCGCCGCCGACCACGATTCCGCTAACCTCGGTGCCTGTACCGGTTAATGTGGCGCTGGTGAACGGAACTACCATACAAGCTGGAGATATGATTGTTAAAGCCGATCATAGCGTGCTGCCGACCATGGAAGATAAGGTGTCGTTTAATGGCGCCGAGTGGTCCATCGTAGCCATTGAAACGAAGATGGTAAACGACGATGTGATCGCATGGTTTATCCAGGTGCGCAAATAATGGGAACCTTCGCTCTTGACGTCCGGGCATTCGTGGAAAAGACGAAGAAGAATAACGAAACCGTTATGCGCCAGGTGTCGCTAAAGCTGTTCTCTGCAATAATCAAGGCCAGTCCGGTAGACACTGGACGCTTTCGTATGAACTGGCAAGCGGCGTCCGGCGGTAGTATCGCCGTTGGCGTGAAAAACGGAATTGACCCTTCCGGATCTAAAGCCATTTCTCAGATGAGCAGCGTCGTCACCCGGGATCCTAACTGGTATGAATTTACCCTGGTTAATAATCTGCCGTATGCCAATGTTATCGAATACGGGGGTTACCCCGGTGACGGGCCGAATACGATTGGCGGATTCTCAAAGCAAGCGCCGCAAGGCGTTGTGCGCGTTAATGTGCTACGATTCCAGCAACTGATAGATGAAGAAGCCGCGAAGGTGCGATAATGGGTTACTTTGAGGATTTAACGAAAGCGTTCGACATCGCATTGAAGGCCTTTGGCACGACTAACAATATCGCCGTTGCGCTGGAGAATATTGACGCGCCGACGTCCACTGATACACCGTATCTGGCAAGCTACATGCTGCTGGCCGATACGGAGCAGGCGGACCTGTTCTGGACAGAACAGCGTGCCGGGGTGTATCAGGTCGATATTAACTACGCGCAGGCTAAAGGTAGCGCGCCGATCAATAAAATGGCAGACTTATTGAATGCGGCGTTTAAAGCGGGATCTGCGATGTCGCGCAACGCAATTTGCGCCGAGGTGCAATCGGTGAGCCTGGGGCCTCTGATAGTGCAAAACGGATGGGCCACTCGCCCTTTATCCATTAATTTCATAGCATTTACTGCGAGGTTATAAAAATGGTACAGCCATATAAGGGCGCGCTTACCGCACAGTTTTACGTTGCGGAGACAACGCCAGGAACTACACCGACCAGCCCGGTATGGTCGCCTCTGCGCAATACCGGCGGTGTGCCCGCGGTAACCCGCGATGCGCTGACGTCCAACGAGCTTGACGGCAGCCGGGAAACATCCTTCATCCGCACCGGGAATAAACAGGTCTCCGGCGAATACGCGATCGAACTGAGTTCCCGCAGCCAGGATGATTTTCTTGCAGGTGCGATGACGTCTTCCTGGGTGGCCGGCGTAACTGGCACCGCCGTAGACGTCGCGGTAGACGCGGGCGCCAAAACGTTCACGCGCTCGGCGGGCAACTTCCTTACCGACGGCGTCGAAGTTGGTGACCTTATCCGCTTCGCAGACTTGCCCGGCAATAACGGGCTGCCGTTTATCGTCACCAGCGTTAACGACACCGTTGTGGCCGGCGCAGCTATTCAGTACCCATTAACCACTGCCGCCGCCGCGGAGACAGATTACGCCACCGGCGACAAACTGGAAACTGGTAACCTGTGTAAGACCTTCTCGATCCTTACCTGGTTCAAAGGCCAGTGCGGTAACCCGGACAGCTTCGTTATCACCCGCGGTGTTGAGATCTCCGGATTTACCATTGAGCAGGCGGTAAACGCTATGGTTACCGGCTCTTTCCCCTTTATCGGTATGACTCAGGAGATCCTCACCGCGCCGCCGGCCGGTTCGGACTTCTCACAGATCACCTTTGACGCGGAGCCTTTCTCCTCGGTTGATGTATCTGTGTTCGATGGTATTCAGCCGCTTAAGTGCGATACGCTGACCTTCACCAACGACAACGGCGCATCGGCGCAATTCGAGCTGGGGAATAATAGCGTGGCGTTCGTTGAGCGCGGTCGTGCGGTCAACACCTTCTCCATCGCTGGTAAACTTTACGACATGGCGATGATCCAGAAATTCATTAACGAGACGCAGGTCGAAATTAACTCGATTCTGTCCGGTGTGAAGGGCGCAATGTCTATCTCGATGAAGCGCGCCGAGCTAACGGCAGTAACGCCGGAGATTGGCGGCGCAGAGTCGGTGACGCAGAGCATTGAAGGCCAGGCGACGGGCAATAGCCTGCAGTCGTCTATCGTCATTCAGCGCCTTGTGTACGCGTAAAAGAAAGGCCCCGAAAGGGGCCTTTAATCAAATATCAAAACGATGATCGGATAACCTGGCGCCTTTCTCGAACTCTTTTCGCATTTCCTCTCGTCGTTTTTGGAATCTTTCTTCTGTCAGTTTAACGATTTCGCTTTTTACTTCCGGTTTCGCCGTAGCCAGAATCTGGCGCAACAATTCGACCTGTTCGCTTGACCGCGTGGCGTAGCGCACAACGAAGAACAGCACGGCCAGATTTAGCCCCATCGCCAGAATTGCTATAATGAATTGCGTCATGGTATATTCCTCTTTGAAAGTTCTACATGTATATAATCATATCGCAACCAACAAATCAACCATAGCGGGTTAAAAATGAAGCTGAAAGATTTTTACTTTGCCGACAAACACGAAGCCGGATCGCGTATGCCTATTTTGCTGCCGAATGGTGAGGACTCCGGTGAATGGCTGCAGGTGCGCGGGCCGGATTGCGACGCCTCGATCGAAGCCGGGCGGGCGTACACGGCAGCCGTGCGCGCAGTTGACGCCTCGCTGGAAGAGCTGGAGGCGGCCTGTAAAGCGAAAGACAACTACGCCGAATGGAACGAGAAGCGAAATATTCAGGTGGAGAGCCTTAATCGTGAACTCGCGGTTGAGCTGGTTACCGGCTGGTCGTTCGATGAAGAGTTTAGCCGCGAAGGCTTCGCGGAGTTACTGCGCCAGTATCGCGGGCTCGCGCCGCAGGTCGCCACGTTCCACACCAAGATCCGGGACGAACTGAACGCAAAGTAAAAGCGCTGTGTGATTTTGCGACCTGGCAATTCGTAACACGGCAGCGCCGGCAGGAGTTCGACCAGATATCGGCGGGGCATGAGGCCGCGCTGATCTCGATGGGGGTTATATCCGGCGCGCAGCGCGAAGAATTAAAGGGGCCAGAGTGCCCCTTAATTTTTGCTGGCGTGTTCGAGAAATACCGGGAACTAAAATTCATACAGCGCGAAACTAATGATACTATGATGATATACCCGCGAGAAATGCTTAAGTGGTCCGATATCGTCGATTACAAGGCGGTAACCGGGCAGCGGATCAGCATTATGGAAGCGGATTTGATTATGCGTATTGACGCCATTTTCGAGGGCAGACACGATGGCTGACACAGCGTCACTAGTTGCAAGGGTGAAGACCGAAGGTGCGGACGCCGGGGCGAAACAGCTTGATCAGTTTGCCTCCTCCGCCGACCGTGCCGACGCGTCGGTTAACCGGCTGACGCCGGACGTCGTTAAGGTAAACACCGCCACCCAAAAAGCGGCCAACGACGGTTTTGCCAAGTTTCGCAACGCCGCCGGGCAGGTCGGTTTCCAGGTCCAGGATATGGTCGTGCAGCTGCAGAGCGGCACGTCGGCCTTTGTCGCTATAGGCCAGCAGGGTAGCCAGCTTGCCGGCGCATTCGGCCCGGGCGGCGCGGTGCTGGGCGCCGTTATCGCCCTGGCTTCTGCCGTTGGCGGTGTATTGTATAAGGCATTCACCGACACCGGCGCCAGCGCTAAAGACCTGGAGAAAGGCGCGAGCGAGCTTTCCAAGTCGTTCCAGACCGCCAAAGATGGCACGATCGAGTTTTCCGACGCGCTTGTGCAACTTAGCCAGAACGGCGACGCCGCATACGGCAGCATGGTTAAGCTGATCGGGCTGCAGGCGGCGCAGCAAATAGAGCGAGCCACGACGGCGATCCGCGAGCAGGGAAAAGAGTTACTCGGTAACAGCGTCGCCGCGCAGACCAATATCGCCACCCTGGACGACATGATCGCCCGAAACATGAATGTCGGCGATACGCTGTCCAATATCAACGTGCTCGCCGATGCGAACAGCGCGAAATACGGTAACCTCGCCGCCGCGGTGAATGAGCTGGCCGCGACTTATGGCGTAGGCACAAAAGAAATTTCCGACATGCTGGTGGCCCAGCGCCAGTTTAACGCCGAGCCGTCGGCCGAGAACGCGCAGAAGGTCGCCGATGCCACGGCGGCTGCCGCGGTAGCCGCCACGGAAAACAAGAAAGAACTGCTGGATCAGGCGACAGCCGCGCAGCAGAACGCGAACGCACTGGCGACCGCGCAGAAACAGCAGGACTTAGTAACAGAGTCTCAGAAGAAAATGGGGGCCGCGACGAATGAAGCCACCCGACAAATACGAGACCAAAATGATGCGATAATCGCCGCGACTAAGATTCAGGGCATGGCCGAGCGGGACCGTTTTGCAGCTCAGGCTAAACTTGATAAAGAGGCTTTTGCCAAAAGACAAGGCGTAACTAAGGCCCAAATAGCTGAATTTAACAAAGCCCGTGACGCCGAGGCGGCCTATGAACTGAAAAAGTTCGATGAGAGAGAGGCTAAAAAAACAGCGGCGCAGGAAAAAGCTGCTGCCACCCGTGCCGCGGCTGCAGCTAAACGTGAAGCTAACGCGAAAGCTACCCAAGACAAAAACGCCCAATCTTTTTTAGACCAGATAGCTCGCACTAATTCGGACGAGATAAAGGAGATAGATGCAAAGGAACAGCAAAAATTAGAAAAGGCTAAACAATATCTGGAAGCGGGAAACATTACTCAAAAAGAGTATGAAGACGCGAAAACCGCGATAGTGCTCGAAGCCGGCGCAGCCCGCCAGAAAGAACTGGATAAGCGGCAGCAGGAAGCCGCCAGGAAACAGGGCCAGCACGACCAGTATATCGCCGATATCCAGGCGCTGAACGCGACAGAGCTGGAGCTTATCGACGTACAGCAGAAAGCAAAAGAGGACAAAGCCAAAGAGTTTTACGATCGAGGGATCATTAACGAACAGGAATATCAGAACGCCCT
>OGWY01000290.1_pt1 | contig 41675 bp, 39 predicted proteins | sample 1576121 | NCBI WGS metagenome assembly OGWY01 (sample SAMEA3541543, study PRJEB24748) | human gut metagenome | biome: human gut; feature: human-associated habitat; material: faeces | place: China | collected 2012 | reverse complement strand
CAGGATTGATTTGTCGCAATGATTGACACGATTCCGCTTGACGCTGCGTAAGGTTTTTGTAATTTTACAGGCAACCTTTTATTCACTAACAAATAGCTGGTGGAATATATGACTATCAAAGTAGGTATCAACGGTTTTGGCCGTATCGGTCGCATTGTTTTCCGTGCTGCTCAGAAACGTTCTGACATCGAGATCGTTGCAATCAACGACCTGTTAGACGCAGAGTACATGGCTTACATGCTGAAGTATGACTCCACTCACGGTCGTTTCGACGGTACCGTTGAAGTGAAAGACGGTCATCTGGTCGTTAACGGTAAAAAAATCCGTGTTACCGCTGAACGTGACCCGGCTAACCTGAAGTGGGACGAAGTTGGTGTTGACGTTGTTGCTGAAGCAACCGGTATCTTCCTGACCGACGAAACCGCTCGTAAACACATCACCGCTGGCGCGAAAAAAGTCGTTCTGACTGGCCCGTCCAAAGACAACACTCCGATGTTCGTTCGCGGCGCTAACTTCGACGCTTACGCTGGCCAGGACATCGTTTCCAACGCTTCCTGCACCACCAACTGCCTGGCGCCGCTGGCTAAAGTTATCAACGACAACTTCGGTATCGTTGAAGGCCTGATGACCACCGTCCACGCTACCACCGCTACTCAGAAAACCGTTGATGGCCCGTCTCACAAAGACTGGCGCGGCGGCCGCGGCGCAGCTCAGAACATCATCCCGTCCTCTACCGGCGCTGCTAAAGCAGTAGGTAAAGTACTGCCAGAACTGAACGGCAAACTGACCGGTATGGCGTTCCGCGTTCCGACTCCGAACGTATCTGTTGTTGACCTGACCGTTCGTCTGGAAAAAGCAGCGTCCTACGAAGAAATCAAGAAAGCCATCAAAGCCGCTTCTGAAGGCGCTATGAAAGGCGTTCTGGGTTACACCGAAGACGACGTTGTTTCTACCGACTTCAACGGCGAAGTTTGCACTTCCGTGTTCGATGCTAAAGCGGGTATCGCACTGAACGACAACTTCGTGAAACTGGTTTCCTGGTACGACAACGAAACCGGCTACTCCAACAAAGTTCTGGATCTGATTGCCCACATCTCCAAATAAGTTGAGATGAAAAAGTAATCTGTAAGAGCGACTTCGGTCGCTCTTTTTTTTGTCTGCAGAGATAGGATTGCACAATGATAAATAAAATTTTTGCTCTCCCGGTGAATGAAACCATTTCTCCCGTGATCTCCCGTCGCCAGCTGGACGACCTGGAGCTGATTGTCATCGACCATCCGCAGGTGAAAGCCTCTGTGGCGCTGCAGGGGGCGCACCTGCTCTCCTGGAAACCCGCCGGTGAAGAAGAAGTTCTGTGGCTGAGCAACAACACCCCGTTTAAACAGGGCGTCGCCCTGCGCGGCGGCGTGCCGATTTGCTGGCCCTGGTTTGGTCCTTCTGCGCAGCAAGGTCTGCCGTCGCACGGCTTTGCCCGCAATCTGCCATGGACCCTGGAAGGTCATGACGAAGACGACAGCGGCGTCATGTTGACCTTTGCGCTCCAGCACAGCGCTGAAACCATGAAGCTCTGGCCGCACGAGTTTACCCTCTATGCCCGCTTTAAGCTGGGTAAGACCTGTGAAATCGAGCTGGAAGCCCACGGTGAATTCGAGACCACCTCTGCCCTGCACAGCTATTTCAACGTCGGCGATATCGCGGCGGTGAAGGTGAGCGGTCTTGGCGAGCGCTATATCGATAAAGTGAACAATTCCGAAGAAGGCGTTCTGAGCAACGGCGTGCAGACCTTCCCTGACCGCACCGATCGCGTCTATCTCAACGCCGACAGCTGCAGCGTGATCCATGACGACGCGCTAAACCGCACTATCGACGTGGTGCATCATCATCAGCACAATGTGGTGGCCTGGAACCCGGGCCCGGCGCTGTCCGTCAGCATGGGCGATATGCCGGACGATGGCTACAAAACCTTCGTTTGCGTCGAAACCTGCTGCGTAACCCAGCCGCAGAAAGCCAGCGAAGAGACGCCCTCTCGCCTGGCGCAAACCATCAGCGTGAAAAAACGCTAATAGCAAAAGCCCCGTTGGTAACGGGGCTTTTGTTTTTCTTTGCCGTGAACGATGGGTTAAACCATATCCAGCCGGGTTTTTCGCTGCGGCGGCGGATAGAGGCGGTCCAGCTGCGCGAGCTCTTCCCCACTAAGGACGATGTCGAGCGCTGCGGCATTCTGCACCACATGCTCAATACTGGCCGCTTTCGGGATCGCCAGCACTCCCTGATGACGAATCACCCAGGCGAGCAGCAGTTGCGCTACCGTAATCCCCCGCGCGTTAGCCATATTAATGATATCGCTATGCTGAAAAAGTCCATCGCGTAAGCGCCCCGCCTGCGCCAGCGGGCAGTAGGCCATCACCGGCAGACTGTGCTGCTGGCACCAGGGCAGGAGATCGTATTCAATGCCCCGCGATGCGAGATGGTAGAGCACCTGGTTGGTTGCACAGTGCTCGCCATCCGCCGTCCGCCACAGCGCCTGCATATCCTCGGTGTCCAGATTAGAGACGCCCCAGCGGCGGATCTTGCCCTCGGCCACCAGCTTCTCCATCGCCTCAACCGTCTCCTGCAGCGGGATATCCCCGCGCCAGTGCAGGAGATACATGTCCAGATAGTCGGTCTGCAGCCGGCGCAGGCTGTTTTCACAGGCGCGGTGCATCGCCGCTTTGCCGGCATGCCAGGGATAGACTTTGGAGACCAGCACTACGCGGTCGCGCAGACCGCGGATCGCCTGGCCCACCACTTCCTCCGCCCCGCCGTCGGCGTACATTTCCGCCGTATCGATCACCGTCAGTCCATGGTCGATGCCCGCACGCAGTGCAGCCACTTCCTGCTGACGCTGCGCCGCATGTTCGCCCATATACCAGGTGCCCAGCCCGATGGCCGGCACTGCCGCCTGCTCGCCGAAGCGTACTGTTTTTTTCACCATCTTCTCCTCCTTAACCGTATGCACCACCATAAAGCAAAACAGGGCGCAAGGCCCTGTTTTGATGCATGAAGCGCACTGTAAGAATGCACAATCAGAAGGTGTAGGTGATCCCGGTGGAGATCAGACCGCTCCAGGATTTATCCACCATCGGACTGTCGGTAATTTCATCCGACAGACGCGTGTAGCGCGCCACGCCATAAACGCTCCAGTCACCAAGGAAGCGATAGTTAGCCGACAGTTCCAGATACGGGTTCCAGCTACTGTCCGGGTCATAGCTGCGCATGCCGCTGCGGCGCGACTCGTGCCGGGAGACACCATAGTAGTATTCGTTCTGATTGTCGCTGTTCCACTCCACGCCAATACCCGGCGTCAGCGTCAGGTTACCGTTGGTGTAACGGTACAGCCAGGCGAGATCCCAGTTAATACCGTTGCTGTTATCCAGCGTATCGCCGGCAATCGTCGTGCGCAGGAAGCCATAGGGCGTGTTGTGGACATAAGAAAGACCGGCCATCACGGTCGATTTACGTTTATCCAGTCGACGCATCTGCTCGCTGTCGCTGTCGCCCGGCTTGAAGTACATTGGCGACCAGTAGGCCGTAATCGACAGTTTATCGTTGGTGTCATTCCACAGGTAGTAACCCCCGCCCAGACCGTGGAACCAGAAGTTTTCGCTCTCATAACTAATGACCGGCACCGGATAGACATCCGCATCATATTGCTTATACGGATGCTCAACGACCCCTACGCCAGCCCCAAGAGTGAACTTCCCGTCGGCATGCGCCGCGCTGGCGGACGTCGCTATCAGCACGCCGAGTGCCAGAAGTTTGATTTTAGTCACAATCCATATTCCCGTTGTCAAATAATCAGCCCGTGCAGTGTACCGTCGTAGGTCTCATGCCTCAAATTCTTTACCCGATATGACACAAATCGTTCACTTTGCCACCCTTCTCTTACCATCCGGTGACAGCCCGATGACAACTTTGCGTCCCAACGAATCAAAAAGCGTCATGTTCAGGATGAGTTATTGATATGTCATTGAAATTGATTTTCTGCGCCATGCAAGATTTCTAAATGCATCTACGCTTAAATTTAGAAGGTGTAATTGCCGGGCACATTCACGCTACCCCACCCGCAACCTGGCATAAGGGTTGCTGGATACCAGGAGAGCGATGTTCAGCTTATGTCTTCCGGGGGCCCCCACTATTCATATGAACGGCTCTCAACCTGTGCTAAAAAACGAAAGGACGGCATGCCATGAATATATTCGATCACTATCGCCAGCGCTACGAAGCTGCCAAGGACGAAGAGTTCACACTGCAGGAGTTTCTTACCATCTGCCGGCAAGATCGCAGTGCCTATGCCAATGCGGCAGAACGTCTGTTGATGGCCATTGGTGAACCCGTCATGGTTGATACGGCTCTCGAGCCGCGGCTATCCCGTCTCTTTTCAAACCGGGTTATCGCACGCTATCCGGCATTTGAAGAGTTTTACGGTATGGAAGACGCCATTGAGCAGATCGTTTCCTACCTCAAGCATGCCGCCCAGGGGCTGGAAGAGAAGAAACAGATCCTCTATCTGCTGGGGCCGGTGGGCGGTGGTAAATCGTCGCTGGCTGAACGGCTGAAAGCGCTGATGCAGCGCGTGCCCATCTATGTGCTGAGCGCCAACGGCGAACGCAGTCCGGTCAACGATCACCCGCTGTGCCTGTTCAATCCGCAGGAAGATGCGCAGATCCTCCAGAAAGAGTATGGCATCCCGACCCGCTATCTCGGCACCATTATGTCGCCGTGGGCGGCCAAGCGCCTGCACGAGTTTGGCGGCGATATCACTAAATTCCGCGTGGTTAAAGTCTGGCCATCGATTCTCGAGCAGGTTGCCATCGCCAAAACCGAACCGGGTGATGAAAACAACCAGGATATTTCAGCGCTGGTCGGTAAGGTGGATATCCGTAAGCTGGAACACTATGCGCAGAACGACCCGGACGCCTACGGCTACTCCGGTGCGCTGTGCCGCGCCAACCAGGGGATTATGGAGTTCGTCGAGATGTTTAAAGCGCCGATTAAGGTGCTGCATCCGCTGCTGACCGCCACCCAGGAAGGTAACTATAACGGCACCGAAGGGATCTCCGCCCTGCCGTTTAACGGGATCATCCTTGCTCACTCCAACGAATCGGAATGGGTGACCTTCCGTAATAACAAGAACAATGAGGCCTTCCTCGACCGCGTCTATATCGTCAAGGTGCCTTATTGCCTGCGTATCTCCGAAGAGATCCGCATCTATGAAAAACTGCTCAACAACAGTGAGCTGACCCATGCGCCCTGCGCCCCGGGCACCCTGGAAACCCTGGCGCGCTTTTCGATTCTGTCGCGCCTGAAAGAGCCGGAGAACTCGAGCATCTACTCGAAGATGCGGGTCTATGACGGCGAAAGTCTGAAAGATACCGACCCGAAAGCGAAGTCCTATCAGGAGTATCGCGATTACGCCGGGGTTGATGAAGGGATGAACGGGCTCTCCACCCGCTTTGCCTTTAAGATCCTGTCTCGGGTATTTAACTTCGACCACGTCGAGGTGGCCGCCAACCCGGTGCATCTGTTCTATGTGCTGGAGCAGCAGATTGAGCGCGAACAGTTCCCACAGGAGCAGGCCGAGCGCTATCTGGAATTCCTCAAAGGCTATCTGATCCCGAAATACGCCGAGTTTATCGGCAAAGAGATCCAGACCGCTTATCTGGAATCCTACTCCGAGTATGGACAGAACATTTTCGATCGCTATGTCACCTACGCTGACTTCTGGATCCAGGATCAGGAATACCGCGATCCGGACACCGGGCAGCTGTTTGACCGTGAATCGTTGAATGCCGAGCTGGAGAAAATTGAGAAGCCAGCCGGGATTAGCAACCCGAAAGACTTCCGTAACGAAATCGTCAACTTTGTGCTGCGCGCCAGAGCCAACAACAGCGGACGTAATCCGAACTGGACCAGCTATGAGAAACTGCGCACGGTTATTGAGAAGAAAATGTTCTCCAATACCGAAGAGCTGTTGCCGGTCATTTCGTTTAATGCCAAAACCTCAACCGATGAGCAGAAAAAACACGACGACTTTGTCGACCGCATGATGGAGAAAGGCTACACCCGCAAACAGGTTCGCCTGCTGTGCGAGTGGTACCTGCGGGTTCGTAAATCGTCCTGATGCGTCCAACCCGGCGGCACGCCGCCGGGTCAACTGCAGCTGAATGATGATAAGTAAAGTTGGCTAATGCAGTACAGGAGGGCATATGACCTGGTTCATAGACCGACGCCTGAACGGGAAAAACAAAAGCGCCGTCAACCGCCAGCGCTTTTTGCGCCGTTATAAGGCGCAGATTAAACAGTCGATCTCCGAGGCCATCAACAAGCGCTCGGTGACCGATATTGAGAGCGGAGAATCCGTCTCGATCCCGACGGACGATATCAACGAGCCGATGTTTCATCAGGGTCGCGGCGGCCTGCGCAACCGCGTCCACCCGGGCAACGACCATTTTGTGCAAAACGACCGCATTGAGCGCCCGCAGGGCGGTGGCGGCGGTGGCGGTAGCGGTCAGGGGCAAGCCAGCGCCGATGGTGAAGGAAAGGATGAGTTTGTCTTCCAGATCTCGAAAGATGAATACCTGGATCTGTTATTTGAAGATCTGGCCCTGCCGAACCTGAAGAAAAACCAGCACCGGCAGCTGAACGAGTTTAAAACCCATCGCGCGGGTTTTACCTCCAATGGGGTGCCAGCCAACATCAGCGTGGTACGTTCACTGCAGAACTCGCTGGCCCGCCGTACGGCGATGACCGCCGGCAAGCGTCGTGAACTGCGCGCCCTGGAGGAGGATCTGGAAGCCATCAGCCGCAGCGAACCGGTGCAGCTGCTGGAGGAGGAGCGCCTGCGCAAAGAGATTGCCGAACTGCGGGCTAAAATAGAGCGGGTGCCGTTTATCGACACCTTTGATTTACGCTACAAAAATTACGAAAAACGGCCGGAGCCTTCCAGCCAGGCGGTGATGTTCTGTCTGATGGACGTCTCAGGCTCGATGGACCAGGCCACCAAAGACATGGCCAAGCGCTTTTATATCCTGCTGTATCTGTTCCTCAGCCGGACTTATAAAAACGTCGACGTGGTCTATATCCGCCACCATACCCAGGCAAAAGAGGTGGATGAGCACGAATTCTTCTATTCTCAGGAAACCGGCGGCACCATTGTCTCCAGCGCCCTGAAGCTGATGGATGAAGTAGTGCAGGCCCGCTATGATCCGGCGCAGTGGAACATCTACGCCGCCCAGGCGTCGGATGGCGACAACTGGGCCGATGACTCCCCGCTGTGCCACGAACTGCTGGCGAAGAAAATTCTGCCGGTGGTGCGTTATTACAGCTATATCGAAATTACCCGCCGGGCGCATCAGACCCTGTGGCGCGAGTATGAACACCTGCAGGCGACCTTTGATAATTTCGCCATGCAGCATATTCGCGACCAGGAGGATATCTACCCGGTATTCCGCGAACTGTTTCACAAGCAGTCATCTAAAAGTGAAGCTTAATTAAATACTCAGCCAGTGAGTCGAGTGACTTGCTGGCTGTTTTCCTCAGACACAAGGCCCGGTGGCACATCCATACATCATGTAAAACGGAAACAACGGGGCCAGGGCAACGGCGCCAAGCGAGCTAATCGTTTTGGTCTTATCATTGATTGATACCACAACGGGGTGCGCTAACTGGTAGGCGGCGGCCAGATCTGACGCGTCCGATGCAGTCCAAAATCCTGTCGCTTTAAACAACACCCCGAGGCGATCGTTATCAATTTGCACCGCATGATACTGATTCACCAGCTCGCTATGCTGCCCGGCATCCAGTTTGCGCTGATCCATCACCACCAGATATTCCGCCGTCACCTCATGTTGTACCACGACAAAGTTAACCCGCACGCCGGAAGCCTGTTGGTGAAAGCGTTCATAAAAGGTCTTATAACGCTGATATTCCTGAGGCACACCGTCACGGACAAAGCGGTAACTGTATTTCGCTGAGCTGGCGACAATACCGGACTTTGTGGGTTTCATCGCCACAATGGTATCCCGAGGCGGCAAGTTTGGCGTGCTGGTACATCCTGCGAGTATCGCCACCACCACCAGCGATAAAACATATTTCATCATTTTCAGCCGTTCCTGTTCGCGATTTTCTCTATGACATCTGGCGTTTTTTTAACACTCCAGGTACAAATCCCTAACCCTGTGTATCATAACTGCCTAATCTGCTTCAAACATTCGCGCGATCGTCAGCGTTGAACTGTTTCTACTCTCAGGAGCCTGCTATGACCCCTTTTTATCAATTGACGGCTACCCGCCTGCGCGGCCAGCCCCTCTCCATGGCTGACTATGCTGGCAAGGTGGTTCTGGTGGTGAATACGGCCAGCCATTGTGGCTTCACACCGCAATACGCTGGCCTGGAAGCGCTCTACAAAAAGTACGCGGCTCAGGGGCTGGTAGTGCTTGGTTTCCCGTGCAACCAGTTTGGTAAGCAGGAACCCGGCGGTGCGGATGAAATCGAGCAGACTTGTCACGTTAACTACGGCGTGAGCTTCCCGATGTTTGAGAAAGTGGACGTCAACGGCCCCGCCGCACACCCGCTGTTTCGTTATCTGAAACAAGCGTTGCCCGGCGTGCTCGGCGGACGGATCAAGTGGAATTTCACCAAGTTCCTCATCGGTCGCGACGGCACACCCCTCACGCGTTTTGCGCCGTTCACGACGCCGGAGAAAATGGAAGCCTCCATTGTCGCGGCCCTCACGCGCTGAGTGTTCCCATCATGCCACGTTCACCCAGCGGCGGCTGGCTGCCCATACAAGGTAGACGTCGCTCTCGCGCAGCCAGCAACCGCCTGCTGCTGGCCAATCTTCCACCTGCCCGGTCATCAGCCTACAGCGGCGACACGGCCTCGACTTCATGCTGAAACACATAGGGGTCGGAGAGGAGTTCGAATGCTTCGTCGTCCGGATAGGTGACCGCGACGTGATAGTCTTCGCCAGCGAAGGCTTTGACCGCCGCGAGATCCTGCCAGTAGGTGGCAAGAAAGAAATGCGCCCATTCGCCCTGGTTTTCCTGGCGCACCAGCGCCCCCCGGTTGCCGGCGATGCTCTGAGCGTGTTCCACGCCGGTCCGCTCGAGATGGCGGGCAAACCCCTCAGCATGTTGCAATGGCACACAGCCGTGCCAGGTCCTGACAATCATTTGCGTTCTCCTGTGGTGATAAACGTCTCACCCTAACATCGACAGGCATTTCTGGGGGAGCGCAACAATGCCGCGCTGGCCACAACACAAAATTATTTTGCCGGACGGGGATATCCTCTCACTCTGCAGTATTTTCGACTGCGGGGCAGCATTGGGCCGAATATTGCGCGGCGAGTATCACTGTTAGCTGGGCGGAAAAAATCGTGGCTCGTCAGCCTCTGGCAGTCTTATCGATACACGCCCAAGCCGCGCCCCTTCAGGGCATCGCCAGCCGATCTTGATGGTCCGCAAAGAGAGCGATGAGATGGTCGGCGAGAACCCGCACGCGTCTGGATCCGGCCAGGTCAGAATGCATCACCAGCCAGAGGGTCTGATCCGCGCCGATCTCCGGCTGCAGGCACTGCAGGCCGCTGGCCCGCGCCATAAAGTGCGGCAGGACGCCCAATCCGAGGCCCGCGGATACTGCGGAAACCTGGGCCACGAGCGTATTGGCTTCGACTTTACACGGCCGGCCGCGCAGGGTGCGCGTGATCCATTGGGCGGCCGGCAGGTGCTGGTGAGTTTCCGGCCACCCCACAAAGTCCGCCTCGCTCAGCGACAGGCCGTCCGCGCCGACCAGACAGTCGGCGGCGCCATAGACGCCAAACCCCACCGTCCCCAGCCGCTTTAACGTCAGATGCCCGGCCTCAGGCTTGACCATGCGGATCGCCAGATCGGCATCCCGACGGTGCAGGTTCACCGGCTGCACACCGCTCAGCACCTCCACCCGCAGCTCGGGATAATGGTCCAGGAGCCCTTTCAGGGAGGGCAGAATAAAATGCGTGGCCAGGTTATCCGAGGTAGCCAGACGGACAACCCCGGCGACATGCCCCTGCAGTTGCGCCGCTTCGCCGAACGCCAGGCCAGCGTATTCCAGCGCCTCCGCCCGCGCGAGCAGGGCTTCGCCATCGTCGGTCAGGCGGTAGCCGCTCTGATGGCGGCTGAAGAGCGGAACGTTCAACGCCTGCTCCAGCCGATCCAGCCGGCGGGACACGGTGGCAATTCCCATGTTCATCTTGTCGGCGGCGCCGCTCAGCGTTCCCGCCCGGGCGATGGCGAGGAAGATGCGCGCATCATCCCAATGAAATTCTGCTGTCATCTCTTTTCCATTTATGGAAAACGGCTCTCCGTTTTCTGCTCTTTTTTATCAATTTTGCAGGGATGATACTGCACGCCATTCGCGGAGACAACCAGGCCATCCGGTCGCTTGCTCTCTCCTCACCTGAACGTCCGTGCACCGCACGGAACGCTCCTTTCCTAAGGATACGCCTGATATGAAAGAGATTGCTTTACCCCTCCACCCGGCGCCGGCGCGCGTCTGGATTGCCGTCGTTGCGCTCGGGATCTGCGCCTTTTCGATCGTCACCAGCGAACTGGCGCCGGTGGGCATGCTCAGCGCCCTGGCGGCGGATTTTCACCAGACGGAATCCGGCGTGGGCCTCGCCGTCACCGCCTATGGCTGGGTAGGCGCCCTGGCGGCTCTGCTTTCCGGCGCAATGCCGGCGCGTATTTCCCGCAAGGCGCTGCTGGTCGGGCTGATGCTGATCCTCGCGTTTTCCTGCCTCGCCGCAACCCGGTCTTATTCGATGTTCGCCCTGATGAGCGCCCGCATGATTGGCGCCCTGGCGCATGGCGCCTTCTGGGCCTTAATTGGCATTGTCGCCGCGCAGCTGGTGCCGCCGCACCGGCTGGGGCTGGCCACGGCGATCATTTTTGGCGGCGTGTCAGCGGCAAGCGTAGTGGGGGTGCCGCTGGCGAGCTTTATCGCCACCCTGGCGGGCTGGCGACCCGCGTTTATGTCGATGGCCTTGCTGTCACTAGCCGCCGCTGCGGTGCTGTGCTCGACGCTGCCCCCGCTGGCCGCCCCAGCCCCCGTCAGGCTGCGTGTTTATCGCGATATCTTCCGCAATCCGCTGCTCGGTGGCCTGTATGGCGCCACGGCCTGCATCATTACCGCTCACTTTGCCGCCTTCACCTACATTGAACCGCTGCTGATAAATCTGCAGGGAGTCCCGGCGACCGCCCTCTCCGGCCTGCTGCTGCTGTCAGGGGTTTCCGGGCTGCTGGGTAACGTTATCGCGGGTAAGCTTATCGATCGTCATCTGAAGGGGCTGATTTTCGCTGCGCTGCTGCTGAGCGGGGGCGCGCTGGCGCTCCTTGGCGCCGCCCGTCTTGCGCCACTGCCGTTCTGTTTTAGCGGGCTACTGTTAGCCCTGTGGGGCGCCGGCATCGCGATTGTGTTCGTCGGCTTACAGACCTGGCTGCTACGCAGCGCGGGCGCGGTCGCCCAGCCGGCGTCAGCCATTTATGTGGCCATTTTTAATGCCGCCATCGGCACCGGGGCGTTTGTCGGCGGCCAGCTGATCGCCTCAGCTGGCCTGTCGGGAATGGTGTGGCTGGCGGCGGGGATCATGGTGGGCAGTACGCTGCTGATCGCCCTGCTGAAAGCGCCTCTGCCCGGTCAGATCAGTGCGGCGACGGCAGGCGCTTAGATTTGCGCCAGCCCGCCGTCGACATAGATCTCCGCGGCGTTAATAAAGCTCGACTCATCCGACGCTAAAAATACCACCGTCCGGCCAATCTCCTCCGGCTCGCCCAGCCGCCCGAGCGGTACGCCGGCCGCCAGAGCATCGAACAAGCCCTGGCGGTCCGCCTCCGCCACCAGCCCTCCCAGACCCGGGGTACGTACCGGCCCCGGGCTGACCACATTGATGCGGATCCCGCGGTCGCTAACCTCCAGCGCCCAGGAGCGCGCCAGGCTGCGTACCGCGGCCTTACTGGCGCTATAGATGCTGAAGTTAGCCGTCCCTTTTACCGCCGCCGTAGAGCCGGTCAAAATCACCGAGGCGCCATCGGCGAGCAGCGGCAGCGCTTTTTGCACGGTGAACACCACCCCGCGCACGTTGGTGGCGAAAATCCGGTCGACGTGTGCTTCGGTGATGGCGCTCAGCGGCAGCATGTCTCCGCCGCCGGCATTGGCGAACAGCACATCCAGCCGGCCGGACTCTTCGGCAATGGTCGCAAATACCGCGTCAAGGTCGCTTAACACGGCGGCGTCGGCGCGGATCCCGCGGGCGGCGGGCCCGATGAATCTTACCGCCGCATCCAGCTCCTCCTGACGGCGGCCGGTGATGTACACCTTCGCGCCCTGCTCCGCCAGTGCTTTCGCCGACGCCAGGCCAATCCCGGCGCTGCCGCCGGTGACTAACGCCACTTTATCCGCAAGTTTTTTGCTCATGGTGCATTTCCTTGGTTAGAGTATAAACAGGCCAGGCTCGCGAACGCGCCCCGCCGGGTATGGAAAGCACTGTAATCGTCCCGGCGAGGCGGAAAAATGGCCTAATCTGAAAAACACTCTTCCCCTCGGTGGATAATGACCTCCAGTAACCAGGATAAAGCGAATAATGGACCGGTTTTCAGCTCTCAAAGCCTTCACTCGCGTTGTCGAAGCCGGCAGCTTTACCCGCGCCGCGGACTCGCTGAATATGCCCAACGCCACCCTCAGCAAAACCATTCAGCAACTGGAAGCGCATCTTGGGGTTTCCCTCCTGCAGCGCACCACGCGGCGTATTACCGTGACGCCGGAAGGACGGGAGTACTATGAAAAAGCCCGCTGTCTGCTGGAAGACCTGGAAGAGATCGACGCGTCTTTCAATACCGCCCGCAATAAGCCGAAGGGCCATCTACGGATCGCCATCGGCGGGTCGACCGCGTGCGATGTGCTGATCCCGCTGCTGGCGGACTTTATGACCTCCTGGCCGGATATCCGTATCGATTTGCAGGTGGCCGATAAGACCGCGGACCTCATCAGCGGCAATATTGACTGCGCCATCCGCGGCGGTCCGATGGAAGACTCGACGCTGATCGCCCGTAAAATCGGCGAGGCGACGCTGGTCACCTGCGCCACCCCGGGCTATCTTCAGCGCTACGGCACCCCCGCCTCGCCGGATGAACTACATCATGGCCACCGGCTCATCAGCTATCTGTCGCCGGCCAGCGGCAGAGCGTTTCCGTTTCGCTTTACGCGTCACGGCGTCAGCACCGAGCTGAAGACAGAGCCCCATCTCGGCATCAATGAGAGCAACGCGCATATTGCCGCCGGCGAGGCGGGCTTAGGCATTGTGCAGACCTTTACCTATTCGCTGAAACCGGCGCTGGCGAGCGGCGAACTGGTGGAGATCCTCAGCGCCTGGCGCCCGGCCCCCTATCCTTTTCACGTTGTCTATGCCCGGCACCGGCACGTCCCGCCCCGGCTCCGCGTCTTTATTGACTGGCTGGCGGCGGTTTTTCCGGCCGCGGTGCAGGGATAGCACGCGTTATCTGACGCGGAGCAGGTCGCCGTATCGCGTGGTGTAGCGCGGCGAGAGCATCTCTCGCTTCATCTGCCACTGCTGCTGGATCCCCTGGCCGGCAAAATAGAGCGCCCCCCTGCCGTTTTTCGCATTCAGCTGATCGAGAACCTGCATCAGTCTGGCGCTGTTGTGCCGCGGAGCAAGCTCGTCGAACAGATTCAGCTGGGCGACGCCCTGGCTGTAGAAATCGCCGAGCATCACGCCGGCCTTCTGATAGCGATGCCCCGCTTTCCAGATGGCATCCAGACAGCTCGTCGCCGCGGCGATAATATCCCGGGAGTCCTGGGTCGGCGTCAGCAGCTTTAGCGAGGCGCTGTTGCCGTAATAGGGTTCATTCAGCGCGAAGGGGCTGGTTTTGACAAAGGCGGAGACGAACCGGCAGTACTGATGCTCACCGCGCAGCTTTTCTGCTGCCCGCGCGGCATAGCTGCAGATCGCCTGGCGCATATCCTCATAGGCCGTAATCCGATCCCCGAACGAGCGGCTGCAGATAATTTCCTGCTTAGCGGGGGCAAACTCCTCCAGCGCCAGGCAAGGCTCGCCGCGCAGCTCCCGTACCGTTCGTTCGAGCACCACCGTGAAGTGCTTGCGGATAAAGCGGATATCGCTCTCCGCCAGCTGGAGTACCGTGCCGATCCCCATCGCTTCAAGCTTTTTGCCGATCCGCCGCCCGATGCCCCAGACCTCGCTCACCGGCAGCAGCGCCATCAGCTTTCGCTGCCGCTGCGGGCAGGACAAGTCCACTACCCCGCCCGTCTGCCGCGGCCACTGCTTCGCCGCGTGGTTGGCCAGCTTCGCCAGGGTTTTGGTCTGGGCGATGCCAACGCCCAGCGTCAGATGGGTACGCTGCAGCACCGTGGCGCGGATTTCGCGGCCAAAATCGGTCAGATCTCTGCAATGACGCACACCGCTGACATCGCAAAAGGCCTCATCGATACTGTAAATTTCGCAGCGCGGGGTGAGCTCTTCCAGGGTGGCCATGACCCGGCTGGACATGTCGGCATACAGCTCATAATTACTGCTAAACGCCACGACGCCGTGGCGAAGAAACGCAGCCTTCTGCTTAAAGTAGGGTTCGCCCATTTTCACAAACGGCTTCGCCTCCGCCGAGCGGGCGATCACGCAGCCGTCGTTGTTCGACAGCACCACCACCGGCCGCCCCTTCAGGTCTGGCCGGAAGGCGGTCTGACAGCTGGCATAGAAGGCGTTCACATCACAATGCGCGAACATGATCAGCCCGCCGCCTTGATGATGTAGGTTACGACGCCGAAAATATCGAGCGTCTCCTCGCGGCCGACCACGATGGGCGAATAGGCCGGGTTCATCGGGTTAAGCTGCACCCGCGGCAGAAGCTGCAGCTTCTTTACCGTAAACTCGCCGCCGACGGCGGCAATCACGATATCGCCATGCTCCGCTTTACGCGCGCTGTCCACCACCAGCAAATCGCCTTCGTCAATGCCGGCATCGATCATGCTGTCGCCAGCGGCTTTGACAAAATAGGTCGCGCTGGGATGCTGCACCAGCAGCTCGTTGAGGTCGATTCGCTTCTCAACATAGTCCTGAGCCGGGCTGGGAAAGCCGCACTGCACCAGGTCGGCAAAAAAGGGAAAGGAGACAATCTGACGTAGCTCAACCGGCGTGTAAACGTTCATTTTTCAACCCACCACACAATACTGAATATATATACAGTAGTTTTGCCAATTTTACCGGTCAATATCGGCTCCAGCTATCAATCGCCAGCACTGAAATAACTCCTTGATGTCAATAGGGGTCTTCTTCAGCACCAGCGAACCGTTTGCTGCTTTTGCGCGCAGCCCGCCCGCCGCGCGAGGTGGTAGATGCGCAGCGCCGCGGCATTCGCTTGACACTGTACATTAATACAGTAAAACTATCGCCCGCGATCAGCATACAGAGGACAGAAGATGTTTGTGGAACTGATTTATGACAAGCGCAATTTTGCCGGGCTGCCGGGCGCCAGAGAGGCCATTCTTAACGAGCTGACCAAACGCATGCAGCGCATTTTCCCGGAGGCGGAAGTGCGGGTGAAGCCGATGATGACGCTGCCGGCGATCAACACCGACGCCAGCAAGCATGAAAAAGAGCTGATCAGCCGCACGGTGCAGGAGATGTTTGAAGAGGCGGATATGTGGCTCACTGAAGAGTGATCCCGCCCGTCAGTCGCGGCGACCACCTCTTTAAGAGCTTTCCCGGATGTGGCAGAGCCGCGGGCAACAGTACAATAGCGGCGGTTGCAGACTGGCAATGCAACCTTCGCTCACCTGCTGGCTCTTGCATACGGCCAGCAGGTGAGCCCTACCTGTCTCCCCTCATCGCCTTACAGCGTCTCCGGTAGCGCCGCTATAATTCTATCCACTAGCCCGCGATGCTGATGGACCTTCCCGCATTTAACAATGATCTGCCTGGCGTTGTCATAGCCCGGGGCCCACAGCCGGTTATTAAGCAGAACGTCCTTATAGACCGCGATCAGCGGTTTGTTCCACGCCGCCGCCATGTGCACCACCGAGGTGTCCGGGGAGATAATCAGCTCCGCCTGGGCGATCAGCGCCATCGCATGGTGTAACGTGTTAAATGGGTTAATCACCACCTCCGGCGGCAGCGGGATGCGGATCTCGCGCCGGTGATCGAGCAGAATAACCGCGCTCCCCGGATGGCGGGCCAGCAGTTTGTCGAGCAGTTCCGCCAGCTGCGTCTGCGAGAGACTGCGGTCGGCATGGCCGGCAAAAATATTGATCACCACCGCTTTTCCGCTTAGCGACGCCAGATACTGCGCCACCTCCTGCATAATCGGCCCGGGCACCGCCAGGTCGTAAGCGTCCAGCCCGCGGGTGTCCAGTTGGAGATAATCGGCGATCAGCTCGAACGTTTTCGTCACGTGCCAGCGCTGGCAGTCAAAATCAAAAGAGTGGGAGTAGTGCTTAATCGATGGCCATTTATTAAACCCGAGCACTGATTTGGCTTTTATTTGTCGAAAAAGCCGCAGGCGATGCACGGGAATATCGAACAGCGAAGGGTCAATAATAATATCGTACTTATTATTAGCCAGTTCATTAATAACGTCGCGAGGAACGTTATGATTAAATTTACGCAAAAAATCGGCGGACGTGACCGGGTCAGCTTCATAAATATGGCGGATCCGCGGGTTATAACGCATCACCTGGCTGTTAGAGGTCGTCAGCAAAAAATCAACGATATAGCCTGACTGATGCAGGCATTTCACCAGCGCGGAATCCACCACTACATCGCCGACCGCCCCCTCATTGCGCATCAACAGGACGGTTTTCGCAGACGACAAATCTACCGGCTGACGGCGTCGGCGATCCCAGAGCGCTTTCGCCACCCCCACCCGCAGGGCATTACGTACTTTCTTAGTAAAGTAATTCCGCCGTCTGTTGAGCTCCCTTATTTTATTAAATTTCTTGCGTGGGGAACCCTGCATGGTTGCATCGTGTATCATCCTAACCTCATTACGGCAATTATTAATATTCTGTGTCGTCCGATAGAGACTGAGCGAAATAAAAAAAGTTCGATTGAAAATGAAAATCATTCTTTTTTTTATTTACAAAACTCATCTGCGCCTGCGGGATTGCACCACAGCACTGTGAAGTAATAATGAGCGAATGGTGAATTTCCCGGCCCACCGTTGGCAGGCCGGCGCAACAGCGCTAAGCTGGCTGCTTTATGATGTCAGGAGGACGCTATGCTTGAAGCAGTAGAAGGTAATATCCACCAGCGGCTGTGCGCGCTGCTCGACGAGCACCGGGCCCGCTACCGGGTGATGGCGCACGAGGCGGTCGGTCAGTGCGAAGCCGTCTCGGCAATCCGCGGCACCGCGCTTGGCCAGGGCGCGAAAGCGTTAGTCTGTAAAGTGAAAGGAAACGGCGTCAACCAGCATGTGCTGGCGATCCTCGCCGCCGATCGCCAGGCCGATCTCGCCAGCCTGGCCCGGCATATCGGCGGCAGCAAAGCCTCGCTGGCCAGCCCGGCGGAGGTGGATGCCCTCACCGCCTGCGTGTTCGGCGCCATTCCCCCCTTCAGTTTCCATCCGGCGCTGCGGCTGGTGGCGGACCCGCTGCTGTTTGAACGCTTTCCACAAATCGCCTTTAACGCCGGGCGCCTGGACCGGTCGATCATTCTCGACACCGAAGACTATTTACATATCGCCCGACCAGAGATCGCGACCTTTCGCCGTCTTAGCTAACCGGGCATCCGCCCAGATTTCCGCCGCATGGCGTAAAAATCCTGTTTATTCACGCCACGATGCGTAGAGTAAGCGGGATATTTTTGGCATTCTTATTTTGGCAAGGACCTCTGTACATGTTTGATACCACCCTGTTGATCCTGCTGGGTCTGGCGGCGCTCGGCTTTATCAGTCATAACACCACCGTGGCGATCTCCATCCTCGTGCTGATTATCGTGCGCGTCACGCCGCTGAACGCCTTCTTTCCCTGGGTTGAGAAACAGGGACTGACCGTCGGGATCATTATTCTGACCATCGGCGTGATGGCGCCTATCGCCAGCGGCACGCTGCCGCCCTCGACGCTGATCCACTCCTTTATGAACTGGAAATCGCTGCTGGCGATTGCGGTCGGGGTGTTTGTTTCGTGGCTCGGCGGGCGCGGCGTCTCCCTGATGGGCTCCCAGCCGCATCTGGTGGCCGGGCTGCTGGTCGGTACAGTACTCGGCGTCGCCCTGTTTCGCGGCGTCCCGGTCGGGCCGCTGATTGCCGCCGGGATCATCTCATTGTTTATTGGGAAGTCGTAGCCAGGCTACCGTGATAGCGGCCCGGTGTCTGCCCGAGCCCTTTTTTAAACATGGTGATGAAGGCGGTGGTGGAATCGTAGCCCAGCGCCTGAGCCGTCTGCTGCACCGTCTGCCCGCGGATCAGCAGCTGCAGCGCGAGGATCAGCTGCAGCTGATGGCGCCAGCGGCGAAAGCTCAGCCCCGTTTCGCGCACTACCAGGCGGGCCAGATTCCGCTCGCTCATCGCAAACACCGCCGCCCACTGGCTCAGGGTCTGCCAGCGCGCCGGATCCTCAGCCATCATCGTCACCATTTGACGAATTTTCGGGTGGTTTGATACCGGCAGCTGCAGGTGCTCCTGCGGCTGGCGGGGCAGCTCATCAAACAGAACCTGCACCAGCCGGGCCGTGGCGGGGGCAGCCAGGGACTCTCCGCCGCGCTCCGCCAGAGTAAGGATCAGCTCTCGCACCAGCGGGGAAATCTTTAGCGTACAGCAGCGATCCGGCATCGGCGCGGCGCCCGGCTCGATGAACAGGAAGCATACCTGGGCGCCGGGGGTAGCGCGGTTACTGTGGGACAGCTGCCCCGGAACCCACACCGCATACTGCGGCGGCACCATCCACATTGCGTTCTCCACCTCGCAGGTCAAGGCGCCATGCAGGGCAAGGATCAGCTGCCCCTTACGGTGGGAATGCGCCGGAATATACTGCTCCGCCTCCACCACCCGGATACGAAAGGCAATGGCCGATTCGTGGCCACTGTCCGGTTCATAGCCATCCAGCCCCAGTCCAATCATCATATTGTCCGATATTAGCGATAATCTGTCATTTTAGCTTGATTTAAACGAGGGACAAAGCCGCTATCGTAACCCCCCTCGTTAGTTACTTTGAGAATGATATGTCTTCTGTGATCTCCTCTACCGGCCGCCGCCCCGCGCTGCTGATTGCCGGTATCCTGCTCATCGCCACCACCCTGCGCGTGGTCTTTACCGGCGCGGCGCCGCTGCTGGACGCGATTCGTAGCGACTATGGCCTGACCACCGCGCAGACCGGGCTGCTCACTACCCTGCCGCTGCTGGCCTTTGGCCTTGTCTCGCCGCTGGCGGCAGGGGTTGCCCGCCGGTTCGGCATGGAACGCAGCCTGCTGCTGGCGATGCTGCTGATCTGCGCCGGCATTGCCCTGCGCTCCCTGCCCTCCGCTGCGCTGCTGTTTATCGGCACGGCGGTGATCGGCTGCGGCATTGCGCTGGGTAACGTGCTGCTGCCCGGGCTGATTAAACGGGATTTCTCGCAGCATGTCGCGCGGATGACCGGCGCCTATTCCCTGACGATGGGCGGCGCGGCGGCGCTTGGTTCGGCGCTGGTGGTCCCCGTGGCGATGGCCGGATTCGGCTGGCGCGGGGCGCTGCTGCTGCTGATGGTCTTCCCGCTACTGGCGCTCCTCAGCTGGCTGCCGCAGTCCCGGCGCCGGGCGGAGACGCCATTGACCGGCTCAGGCGCTATGCATAACCGGGGGATCTGGCGGTCGGCGCTGGCCTGGCAGGTGACGCTGTTCCTCGGCATCAACTCGCTGGTCTATTACGTGATTATCGGCTGGCTGCCGTCGATTCTGCAGAGTATGGGCTATAGCGAAGCGCAGGCCGGTTCGCTGCATGGCCTGCTGCAGCTGGCGACCGCCGCGCCCGGCCTGGCGATACCGCTGATCCTGCATCGGCTGCGCGACCAGCGCGGGATCGCGGTGCTGGTCGCCCTGATGTGCGCCATCAGCGCCGCCGGGCTGTGGCTGTTGCCTGAGCTGGCGATCGGCTGGACGCTGCTGTTCGGCTTTGGCTCCGGAGCCACCATGATCCTCGGCCTGACGTTTATCGGCCTGCGCGCCAGCTCGGCGCATCAGGCCGCGGCGCTGTCAGGGATGGCGCAGAGCGTCGGCTATCTGCTGGCCGCCTGCGGGCCGCCGCTGATGGGCAGGATCCATGATGCCAATGGCGACTGGCATATTCCGCTGCTGGCGGTGGCGCTGATTTCGCTGGTGATGGCGGTCTGCGGCGCGCTCGCCGGACGTGACCGGGAAATTCACCCCTGAAGATGACCGGCAGCGCCCGCTGCCGGTGGAATTATTGTGCCGCGGCGCGGAGAAACGCCTGCACCAGCGGCGCGGGACGCCCGTCCAGCGCGTGACGCTCATGCTGGAACAAGGTGGCGACAAAAAACGGGTGCGTCACCAGCTCGACGGCGCGGATCTCACCCTCTTCATCCCAGCCGGTGACGCGCAGATCGCCCTGCTCCAGCTCCGCCGCAAACGCGCTGCTCACGCCGTACCGGCAGTGGTAGCCCTCTTCAATGCTCTCCCGGCCATAGGCGCGGGCAATCAGCGTATTCGCCCGCAGCTCGACGACGGCAGAGGTCTCCACCAGCGAGCAGCTGAGGGGAGCGATCACCATCCGCCCTTCGCTGTCGGTTTCCGCATGTCCGGCGTCCTGCCAGCCGAGCACGTTGCGGGCGTATTCAATCACCGCGTGCTGAAAGCCGCCGCAGGTGCCGAGGAAAGGAATGCTGTTTTCCCGAGCATAGCGGATCGCGGTAAACGCGCCTTCCGGGTGACGATACGGGCTGCCGGGAACGACCCAGATGGCATCGTACTCCGCCAGCGCCTCGCCGGAGGCGATCGACGGGGTGGCGAGCCAGTCATATTTCACCGGCTGCTCCAGCACGGCGGCGGCATCGTCTATCGCCAGGGGAATGGCCTGATGGGCAACAATATCGGGGTGATAATCGCCGACAAGGGCGAGGCGTAAAGAGGTTTTCATAGCAGGTTCCTTATGTCTGGACGAGACGGACAGCACAAGGCACGTCAGAATAGCGATCCCGCCTGTGGAACACAATCCTTATTTTCACCCCACCGCCGTGGCCGACGGGTGAGGTATACTGGAAAAAGCGCGTAAGGGAGAGAGAATGAAAAATAAGCTTTTGGTCAGCGCCTGCCTGATGGGATTCCAGGTGCGGTATAACGGTAGTGAGAAGGCACAACTGGCGGCGACGCTGTCCCGCTGGCAGCAGGCGGGGCGGCTGGTGATCCACTGCCCGGAGCTGGCGGCCGGTCTGCCTACGCCCCGACTGCCGGCGGAGATCCTCGGCGGCACGGGCGGCGATGTGCTTGCCGGACGGGCGCGGATCGTGGAAAGCGACGGCCGCGACGTCACCGGACATTATCAGCTGGCCGCCTGGCTGGCGCTCAGCGCCGCCCGGGAAGCGGGCTGTCAGGCAGCGTTACTCACCGACGGCAGCCCTACCTGCGGCAGCCAGTTTGTCTATGACGGTTCCTTTCGCGGACGGCGCAAAGCGGGCGCCGGCGTGGCCGCCGACCTACTCCGCGCCCACGGCATCACGGTATTTTCCGACGGGCAAATCCCGCAGTTGCTCGCCTGGATGGCACAGAAGGAGCAGGATGATGATTCAGTGTAAACGGGTGTATGACCCGCAGGAAAGCAGCGACGGCTATCGGGTGCTGGTCGACCGTCTCTGGCCGCGGGGGATTAAAAAAGAGGCGCTGGCCTGTGATGAGTGGTGTAAGGAGTTAACGCCTTCCGCTGAGCTGCGCAAAGCCTTTCACGGCGAGGCGATCGATTTCGCCCACTTCAGCCAGCGCTATCGTCAGGAGCTCGACGCCCATCGCGAAACGGGCCTGCGGCTGGCGGCGCTGGCGCAACGCCAGCCGCTGACGCTGCTGTACGCTGCGAAGAACACCGAGCAGAATCATGCCCGGGTGTTGGCCGCCTGGCTGGCGGCCCTGCCGGTTACGATTTAGCCGGATGATCCCGGCGCCACAGCGCCCACTCGTCGAGGGTTTCGCCGCTGGGTAGTTTGCACTGGGTGCTGACGCCCTGCGGCGTTTGCACCGGCACCCGGGTGCCGCCGGATTGCTGACAGTATACCGCCGCGGGGTTGGGCATGCCGATGGTTTTCGTCGGCGCAGTGGGCTGCGGCTGGGCACAGCCGGCTAATACCAGTGGCAGAATAGCCAGTAGCTTTTTCATTGTTCCTCCCTTTCCTGAATGCCCGGGGATTTTAGCCTGAATCTCCACGTTTTCTCCATCTTGCCTGCACTTTTCCCCCGTAGAGTAGCCCTGTTCTCGAACTGACCAGAGAACAGATCATTCCATAATCAATGAGTTTTTCCCCGTCGCCCCCGACGGGGCTTTTTTTTGGGATTTAATAAATTGAAATAAAAGGATTTATTTCAAAAACGTCCACATATCGACCCTGACCCCGAATATGATCCAGTCGTAATCAGGAATAACCGGCTTCATGTTGGCTGCATATTCTGCCAACCGGCAGACTTCTCTGCGAATTCGGATGACGTCATCCAGCCCAGTGCAGAATGGGGACGGCACTCGTTATAATCCTGCCACCAGTCATTAATCGCTTTCCGGGCATGAAGAATATCGCTGAACCAGTGTTCATTCAGATACTCATCGCGAAAGCGTCCGTTAAAACTCTCAATAAATCCGTTCTGCGTTGGCTTACCTGGCAGGATAAGCCGTCGTTCCACACCATGCTCAAAGGCCCATTGATTGAGCGAGCACGCGGCGGTGGAAAGGATAGTGTCAGATCCTGCCGTTTCAGCAGATCACGGCGAAAGATAAGTTTATCAACATTAAGAACGCCACCTGGGCGACATACACACGGCACACCGTATACCACCGCAGCTGATTGGCACCATGCCAGAGGGAAACGGATCATTTGGGGACATCGTAAAGGCCGCCAGGGTCTACGCCATCAACGAGCTGACGCCCGTAATGGAGGCGCTGAAAGTGGTCAATGAGTGGCTAGGAGAAGAGGTATTCCGCTTTAACCCTTACGCGTTACTTTCCCCCGAGAAATAACCGCCAGAAAATTCAGTTTCTTTGAACAACATCAGGCATTTATAACAAGCCAGCATTTTCGCTGGCCTCATCTTTTCTGCTTAAAGAATCCCGTACCAGCGCCCCTCTGCGCGTCGCTGCTTTTTCCCTGCACAAGGCATACCACCACCCAAAACGACCACTCACCGTGACGCAGAAGCCGTGAAATTGCGTATTCTGCCGCCTTCCCTACCCTGACCCGTTTGCGGGGGGCTTGCCCCCGTCACCTGCACGCTGCTATCCTTTCATTTTTAGTGCATGGCGAAAACCACCTTCATGGCACATCTTGTTTATCTTGAGGGGGGCAAGTAAACCATAAAAAAGCTTGCATTTTTTTGCTGTTGAATGCAAATTTCGTAGGGTCATATGTTGTGAAAAGCATAAATGGGCAAAAATCCTTTACAGGTCAAACACTATTTTTAATGCAGAATAGAAAGATATTAGAACAAGAAAACTTTTGCTTTTTCCAATACCTATTTTGAGGTGCTACGTGACGGATGAAGTATTCATTTCTTTTTTAGCTTTACTAGTGTCAGTAATGGCACTGATTGCATCAATATTTAGTTACTTTGTTTCAAAAAAATCCTTAAAAATAACTCAACAACAGCATGATGAGAGAGAACTTGATATAACACTGTATTTTATAGAGGCATATAAATGGCAAAAAGAAAAAGATATGTACATATCTTTTGCGTTACGAGTTACAAATCAAGCAACTCTAACCAATTCTATACCTAAGTTAGAATTAACTATTGAACATCATGACGAGAACAATATTATCAGAAAAGTGAAATTATCCCCCACCACATCAGTCACACCTCTTAACCTTAAAGATCACACCGACATACTTCATCTCCCATTAAATATTTCACCGAAATCCGCTCAAACAGGATGGGTGACTTTTTTGATACCTAAATCGATGGATGAATACATGATAGATCTTTACAAAATCACAGCGGAAACAATAAATAAAAAAACATCCTCCATAGACACTCACATTATAAATGAGATCTAAAAATGCAAAAAAAAGTAAAAATTGAGCCAAACGACTATTTAAACCTGATTAATGATGGTGCAATAGCAAACGCAAAAACAGCAGATGGAAAATTGATTCCATTATTAATTGTGGATACTTCGGTAAATAAAGACCTCACTCACCTAGTCAATATGCATGAAGGTAATAACATTGGTGATGTTACCTCCCTGTGGGCATATAAACGATTCGATCACAGATACGTGAGTTTAGTTTTATTTTTTGAACGACCTGTTGAAATGAAATTAGCAATATCATTTGAAGTATTGAGGTATGCGCCATTAATTGAGGGAATCCTAATTTCAAAAGCTTTATACTTACAACCGGGAAAACCCGGAGATAAAATCGGAGATGATTTTTCCGCACCTAAAATATTAGTTGAAATACCAGAAAGAACGACCTTTGATATTTGGGAGAGTATTTTAAATAAAGCCATCAAGAAAAAATTAAAAAAAGAAGGAGTTCAGAGGAAAAACTTAAACAAAGCCGCCGATGAACATATTGCATTAATAAAAGGAATTTGGGGGAAAAGATTAAAATAAATACCTTCCAATTACTTTGTTTATAACCGAAACCATGTCGAAATTATTTAATTATACCACTACAAATAACAACTTTAACTCATAATACACGGAGGCTCAAGACTGCCTCCGAAGTCATTAATTAAATCCAACATATTAAATCAGGCTATCCATATTGCGCCCCCTGACATCATTACCATATTGTTCTGCGATAAACTTCGCTGTTTTATCTATTTCTGGGAAAAGTATGCTCTCGTGTATTCCTAGTAATTGAAGTTCTCTTCGTATTTCAGGTTTATCATCCTCATGAATCCACATGTGTGACGTAATTACATTGCTTTCATTTCCTCGACCTTTGCGGCCCTTTGCTCCATACAGCATAAAAGCCCCAGATTGAGCTATGATTCGTTTATTAGACATTTTAGGCTTAACATAGACTGGCAACACTAAATCACTTGGATTTATATTATTAATAAAATTATATTTTTCCATTCCAATATGAAACACAAGCATTTTTACCTCATCCTGAGCATTGAACTCTTCTACATTTTTTATATTTTCAACATGCTGAAATAGTTTTTCTTTTTGTGTATGCTTTAAATTAGCAATATTGGACATGCAGCTTACACGGTCACTATCATAATAACGCTGTCTACTCTTGGGTATAAAAAGTGCTTGCACGCCTCCATGCCACAGATCAGAATCGTTACTTTTTTCTGTAGCAAACCACAAAGCGACTAACGGATTTGTTGTAACATCAACTAAGCGAGTTGGTAAACCAAAATGTTGCATTCTAACAAGTCTATCGAACATAGTTTTATCTGATTCGAATTCATTGGGATGTATAGAAACAATATCCCTTACTGCAAGATCTTCGCTTTTGTATAAACCAACATCATCCCTGAATATTTTAGGCTTTGTGGGCCAACCATAGAACCTCTGGCCCCTAAAGGCTGTTGGTAATGAGCCCTTTCTTTCCAATGTAGTGATATATTTTACAAAATCATGCACTGTTTCTATTCTTTTCTCAGGTTTATGTAGAACCAATCTCATATATACTCCAAAGTTAAAAATAACATTTTGCACAATAAGCAACTTATTAAAATGGGATATCATCCCACTCGGTTTCTGTTTTAATTTTCCCTACTACGAGCTTCTGTACATTGAATTTATAAAGCATCGAATTAAAATCTCTCAAAAATTCTTTAGACTCAATTAAATGCTGATTTTCCATAACCTGTTGTTTAAGGTTATCTAAAATGGATATCGGAATTCCTTCTAAAGTCTTAAATATAGAAATTTTTTCAATTGCCTCTTCAACGGAGTTTGCGTTTGATACAGCTCCAGCAAGTGAAAGAAGTATTTTATTTTTGGTTTTTGGTGATTTTACTAATGTTCCGAAGATTGCCTCTGCTACCTCCCCAATAGTTTTACCATTTGCTTGGATACCTTGATACTTTCCAATAAAACCGTAAGGATCTAGGCCTTTACGTATAGGAATAATCAAAACATCCCGACCAATAGCAACACCTATCTCTTGATCGCACCATTTACTCTCTTGAAAGCCTGGCATGAGAATGGCGGCCAGCGCATCCATAGTTTTTAAACCAGCCTCTATTTCATTTTGCCATTCCTTTGTAGGTTCGATATCTTCATGTGCAACAAAGCTTGATATAGCAAATTTTCTTAACGCGGTTTGAAGATGGGATGTCTGAATTTTAAAAGAGGCTAAATGACTCAAAAACAGCCTAAAGTGTCCAGGTTTCCAAAATCCAACATCTACTTGCTGTAGAGCATCAGTTAGATTAGATGCATCAACAAGCCCTAACTCACCAGCGATTGTAAATATTTTATTTTCATCTACCATAGCAAGCATATCTTTTGCGTATGATCTTTTACTATTATGAGGATAACTATCCTGAGTTGGAACTCCGTGCCCTCTAAAATAATTATCGATATCAGAAAATGTCATACTAGACTGAAGTTCGATTGCTATTTTGTCTAACAGCTTTATTTTTTCTAATCCATTCATACATATTCACCTAAACCTAACATTTTGTTATAACCCTAGGGTAATCAAATTATAATATTTTAAAAAGGTTAGTAAAGACAATCAACATAACTATCACTTACGTCTTTTTATTATTTCTACCGTTTTCTTGAATGCTATGCAAGTCATTTGGTCTAAATTAAAACTCGCTATACCCGTCTTATACTGATTATTATGATGCTGCATGTTTTTTACCTTCATTTTTCGCCAAAAGTATCACCCATGTATCTGGATCAATCTTTATAAACATATCCATGTAATTATCAATAGAATCTCTAACAATTTTTGACAGTTCAACTTTATTATGCTTTTTCAAAGTTCTCCACACATTTCTAATCTGAATGTCTGAATTTTCCGGTTCAGTACTACGTAACTCCCCATCCAAAGTTGCATAGAAGATACGATCGTAGAATCGTAATCGCTTACCTTGCATTAAATGCTCAATCTGTGATTCGCTGAGCCCAATCCCAATCGAGATTGCAAAATCTCGTATTGAGCACGCCCTAGGTGATGAGTTTAACAACTGAGGTTTATTTACTGGCGAAGCCTTTACCTTACATGTTTCGCGTAAACGCCGAAGAACCGCGTTTCTTTCTTTAGCAGGTAAATTACTCACGTCCAACGATCCCAGCTCTCCATCATGAACGAACTGTTCCGACATCTCAGCATCATTCAGAGTCACTTTTTCCGAGCCCTTTGAAGACTCGAGACAGTTATTGCCACGAGTCCAGGGGCGACGGGTTCGCCCTTGGCGGCGCTTTCAGCGTCTGGGTTAGCGGGAGCCTTTTTCACCATCTTCCATGTGTGAACGTGGGGGCATATTTTGTTTTCTTTGCCGGTGATTGGTGACCAAATGCAATAAATACAGCTCCAGTGATCACCATAGATTCCTGGTTCCATTGCCGGCTCGTCGGCAGTATGAATGAGGTAATTAGTACAACGCCCTGCTTCATGATGTAAGGGGCAAAACAGCCTACATCAGTAGCAGCAAGCACAGCGTCCAGTTTTGGATCCATAAGTACCGGAGCATCCGGTTTGCTGGTTTTCGTTGCACGAGATGCCTGCGATGTGAACAAGCGTAACTCGCGATAGGCCTGGCGGCTAGGGATTCCCAAAAAACGGGATTACTGTACTAGGTGCAGCGATGCCCACGCAGCGACAAACCCGACGCTATCGCGAAGTAATTTCCCTGTATCTTTGCTGACGGTATCACCCAGTTCACACCCATCGATGTTTTTACTGACGTACTTTGCAATGTAACTGCTCGGTATTCCCTTACGTGGGTCGATCAACTTTGACTTAAAACGAGCGTTGGTGTTATTACCCAGCTTGGCGCGATCTTCTTGGATAGCGAAACGGTGTAGTAACTCCGTGATCGCAAAGCGATGTTTTTGCGCAAAAAAACACAACAAACGCCAGTACACGGTACCATCATGGTGCGGCTCAGCAACACGAACGCCGTACCAGCGTAGCTCCTTTTATGCATCGCCATACGGAAAGCGGCCAACATATCAACCAGATAATCGCTACTCTCCCTGACCGCCGAATGATTCCATGTAGGATTTGGCTTCCCGTTCATCAGTGTGGCCTGGTACTTAGATGGACAGGTGATGTTGAGGACATAGCACAGTTACCGCGCATTTCATCTATCGATTCCAGGCCTTTAATACAGGCCATCATCTCGTTATTGTGGTGTGCTGGGTTGCTACTACGCCACAGTTCGCAACGCATTTTATAATTAATGGGGCAAGCATTATTATCATCCCGTTGAAATCTACGTCTTCCTGAGGGGCCCCCCGACGGGGCTTTTTTTCCTGCCGCGTGGACAAGTATTCCCCAAACAGATGTGATAAATTTAAAAATATCACTGTTTATTCGACGCTGATGTCCGTTTGCAGCCCATTATGCTGGGGTGACGTTTGGCGTGCTGGAGCTGTATTATTCATGTCAGATTTTATTCTTGCCCGTGTGTCGCAAACCCTCGCTGCGGAACAGTCCCTGGAAACCCTGGTGCGCCAGCTGCTGGAGATGCTGGAGGCGGTGACCCGAATGGAGTCCACCTACCTCACCCGCATTGATACCAACGCCCAGCGGCAGCAGATCATGTTCGCCCACAACAGCAGCGAAATGCAGATCCCGGAAGGATTTTCCGTCCCCTGGGATGAATCCCTGTGCAAACGCGCCCTTGAGGATCAGTGTACGTTTAGCAATGACGTTGCCAACCGCTGGCACTCCTGCATCGCCGCCCAGGAGCTGGGAATCGCTACTTTTTTAAGCATTCCCGTCCGCCTGGCCGACGGCTCTCTGTTCGGCACCCTCTGCGCCACCAGCCGGCAACAACAGCCTTATAACCTCGAAGGCGAACAGGTCATGGGCCTGTTCGCGAAGCTCATTTCCCACTACGTGGAAAAAGACACCCTGGTGCAACAGCTGCAGGCGGCAAACGTCGCGCTGGAGCTGCACTCGTCTACCGATGAGCTCACCCAGCTTCCCAATCGCCGCGCGCTGTTTAAGCAGCTGGCGTTACGCTTTGCCTCCGCCCGCGCCCAGCAGCAGCAGGTCTCGCTGATTTTTATCGATCTCGACGGTTTCAAGGCCATTAACGATCGGTTCGGCCATCCGTGCGGCGACAGTTTTCTGGTGCAGGTCGGCAAACGACTCACCGCTGTCGCGCGCCGGGAAGATATCGTTGGCCGCCTTGGCGGCGATGAGTTTTTGATCGTCGGTAGCGCCCAGCAGCCTGCCGCACAGCAGGCGTATGTCACGTCCCTGCGTCAGGCTCTGTGCGGCGTCTACTTCCTCGGCGAACAGCGTATCGACTATGAGGGCGCCAGCTTCGGGGTGGTCACCTGCGATCCGCAGAGTATCGATGTTGAAGCGGCCTTACGCGCTGCCGATGAGGCGATGTACCAGGATAAGAAGTCCCGCCGCCAGGAGAATTTCATTCATATTGACTAAAGTACCGCGATATCCAGTATCATGCAGGGCATCATTCGTGGGTACAGGGACACAATCATGAAATTGGGTATTCTTTTCCCGGTGGCGATCTTTATCATCGCCGTCGTCTTTCTCGGCTGGTTTTTTGTCGGCGGCTATGCGGCGCCGGGTGGGGCATAATGAAAAAAAGCACCATTATCATGCTGGTCGTCGCCATCGTGGCGGTGGCCGGCACCCAGTTTGGCTGGTGGTGATCGCCGCGGCGATATTGCGGAGTTATCCTATCCCATCAATAAGTTAACCCTTTACACTCACGTTATCCGCCGCGGCATTCTCGCCCCCGGGGAATAAGAATAGCGGGAGAAGTAAGGATGAAAAAACCGATCGTGTTACCGTTGATTATTGCGCTGTGCACGCTGTTATCGGGATGCATTATTGACGATGGATATCATCCCCATCGCCACCACCACCATCATCACTATCATGACGACGACTAATGCTTCACGCTGTTGATAAGCCGATAAGACAGGGCGAACCGCGGTTCGCCCGTTGACGCTTAATCCTGACGATCGGCGCCGAGGAAAATAAAGCCGAGGGGGATAGCGAAGAGCGCGGTAAAGACAATGCTGTAAACCGTCACCATCGCCCCCTGCAGGAAGAACATGGACGTCGTCCACTCTGAGTACGGCATATTGTACTCGCTCACCACGCCCCCAAAGGTCGCCCGCCCCACTACCGCCAGCGCGATAGCAAACACCACCGCGAGCGACAGACAGTATTTTTTGCAGTTTTTATTGCTGAGGAGTTTTTGCAGAATCATCGGGGCTTCCTTTTTGCTGAGCGATAAACGGCTGTATATGTAACACCAATGCAATAAAAAATGAAGGGTTTTTGTTACAGGGCAGAATAAGAGACGGCGGGCCGGTCAGCGGGTAACCGGCCCGTGGGGATCAGGACTGCAGGGTAGCCAGGCGCGCGGCGAACCCGACGAAAACCAGACCAATCAGGCAGTTGCCAAGTTTAGCCAGCTTCTTGCGGGTTTTGACGTAGCGGGTGACAAACGAGCCGGAGAGGATCAAAAAGCTCATATAGCAGAAGCTAATCACCTCGAGGGTCAGCGCCAGGATAAAGAACGCCACGCCGGGCGCTTTGGCGTTGACATCGATAAACTGCACGAAAAACGACACATAGAACAGAATCGCTTTCGGATTGGTCAGGCTCAGGGTCAGGGAGCGCTTGAGGATCGCGCTCGCCGGCTCCGCGCTGGCGTCGGACTGGCCGTCGCGCTGGGTCAGCACCGCATAGAGCATTTTGCCCCCGAGCCACAGCAGGTAAATTGCCCCGAGGTAGCGCACGACGTTAAACAACACCGGCGTGGTTTTAATCAGCGTCGCCACCCCGGCGAAGGCCAGAAACATCAGCACTGCGTCGCCAATAAAGACGCCCGCCGCCGCCAGATAGCCTTTCTTCACCCCGTGGGCAATACCCGTTTTCAGCACGAAAAACGTATTAGGGCCAGGAACGAGGATGATAAACACCGCCCCGACCAGATAGGTTAAATAATTCAGAACACCAAACTCAGCGAACACTCTGCACTCCTTCGCGCACGACTAAAACATGATCCGGCTCACGTTACCCCAACTGTCGGGATTTTGAAAGCGCAGCCTGTGCGGGAAGGTTAATAGACGGAAGGTTCGCCCAGCGGGCGGGTTTTAAAACGACGGTGTACCCACAGATACTGCTCGGGAGCGCGCAGGATCTCGCGCTCAATAACCTTGTTGATATAGCCGGCGGCGATCTGCTTATCCTCACCCGGATAGTCATTCATCACCTCGCTGATATGCAGGCTATAGCCCCGGCGATCCAGCTTACGTACCATGCTGATGCTCAACATTTTCGCGCCCGATAAGCGGGACAGGACATAGGTGCCGTTGGTGGTCGCCGCCTGCGGGACGGAGAAAAAAGGTGCAAAGACGCTGCCCTTGGGACCGTAATCCTGATCGGGCGCGAACCACACCGCTTCACCGGATTTCAAGGCATGCACCAGACCGGTCAGATTGTTGCGATCGATCATCGCTTTGTTCGAACGCAGGCGACCGCGGGTTTGCACCCACTCCATCAGCGGGCTGTTGTGCGGCCGGTAGGTGGCCATCATTGGCCGACACAGCCCCATCGCGCGGCCGCCCAGCTCCAGCGACATAAAGTGCACGCCGACGACCATTACCCCTTTCCCACCGCTAAGCGCGTGATTAAGGTTGGCGAACCCCTCGACATCAAACCATTTTTTGACCCGCTCGTCGCTCCAGAACCAGGCCATGCCGGTTTCGATAAGCCCCATTCCCAGCGACATAAAGTTTTGATCGATCAGCGTCTCGCGCGCCGCTGGCGACATGTCCGGGAAGCAGAGTTCGATATTACGCCGGGCGATATGTTCGCGGCGTTTAAGAAAGCGACGGGAAAGGCGACCAGCGCTGGTGCCGATAAAATGCAGCAGCGGATAAGGCAGTTGCACGATTAACCAGAGGATGCCGAGCCCGAACCAGGTCAGCCAGTTACGCGGGTGTAAAAGTTGTTTATTAAATACGCAGGCCATGATTTTTCCTGTAAACATTAATTATGTGGTAACGCTTAAGGAAAACAGAATCCATTTATCATCATTAGGCGGTACGTACAGCAAGTTCGACAATACTAATCCGCTGAAATTCCCTCCGGCAAGTAAAAAACAGCAAGCTGACAAAAAAACATAATTGCGGCACATATGTTACTAAATGTAAACTTAAATCTTGAACCACGCTTAATATATTCATCATGCATATCATTTTCACGCTAATCATCAGCGTTACTAACGAAAACAACCGAAAGCTGCCGCAGTGCGGCCCTGGCCGCCGGTGGCAGGCGTCCGCTGAGCCGCGCGATCGGCGGCCTGACCGCGTTGGGATGCATCGTAGTCTGACAAAGCGAGTATTAAACGCGTCCCACTGCGAAATGCATCTTTTTTAATCCGTCAGCATAAGAAAGATTAAAACGACTTTAAGACAACAATTAAGAATAGACTTATTTAAACCTGCTTTTAAAATAAGCGCGGTGCATTGAAATACTGTGCCCGCCGGACAATAAAAAATATTTCTTTACGCCTCGTGGGAAACACAGGTGGAGTGAATGATGGGCAATCATCCGCCATCGATTTGCATGGAAGCCAGGTCATTGAGAAGAAAGCACGGCGAGGGTGTGAAAAACGCCCTCGCCGCAGAGGATCAGTAGGTATGGAAATATTGCTGAATCAGCTGCGGATCTTTAGTCTGCGTCAGCGCGGTCATCAGCAGTATACGCGCTTTTGCCGGGTTGAGGGAGTCGGCCACCAGCCCGGGCTGGCTGTCATCCGGCGGTACGACGCCGCTGCCGGTACGGGAGGCTCGCACCACCACGATGCCCGCCTGCTGCGCTTTTTTGATACCGGCGGCACTACGTACCGACACCGACCCCGCCCCGGTTCCGGCGTAGATAATACCGTCGGCATGATGGGCGATCGCCGCATCGTACATATACTCCGGATCGTCCTGGTAACCATAAATAATCACCACCTTCGGCAGAACCTTCAGCTGACGCACATCGAACACCGAGCGCAGCGTGTGAATTTTATCCACCCGCGTCTCGAACTGGGGTTTTCCGCCCACCACGACACCAAGATAGCCCTCCTCGGGCGCCCGGAAGGTATCCAGCGAAGTGGCATTAGTTTTGGTGACAAAGCGCGCCGCGCCGATGCGGTCGTTAAGCACCACCATTACCCCGCGTCCCCGGGCATCAGGATCGGCGGCGACCGTGACCGCTTCCAGCAGGTTCATCGGCCCGTCGGCGCTGATCGCCGTCGCCGGGCGCATCGCCGCGGTAAAGACCACCGGCTTGTTGCTTTTCACCGTCAGATTGAGGAAATACGGGGTTTCATCCAGCGTGTCCGTGCCATGGGTGATCACCACGCCATCGACATCGTCCCGGGCCAATAGCGCATTCACCCGCTTCGAGAGCTGGAGAATAATATCGCTGGTCATATTCTCACTGCCAATATTCGCCACCTGCTCGCCCTCGACGTGAGCGATTTTACTCATTTCCGGCACGGCGTTAATCAGCGTCTGCACCCCAAGCGCCCCGGCTTTATAGCCGGTTGTTTGGGTATTGCTGGCCGCCGAACCAGCAATCGTTCCGCCGGTGGCTAAAATAACAATATGCGGAAGACGCGTCTCGCTAAACGCCAGGCTGCTCATCGTCAATAACGCAATGGCAAGTAATGCTCTAAAATTCATACAGGTCACTCCCTTCATAGACATTAATCAAACTTACGCTTGCTTAATGCAAAGGGCTTGCCAGAATTCATTTCTTTTCTGGGGGGGAAATGGTTAACTATCAGACAATAATAAGGTTCTTAGGTCGATATCGCCCAACTCTGGTGCACCACTGGATCTGAAACGGGCAGAGCTATGAACCAAAACATTCTGAGGATTTACCTGTTCAGCAACACACAACACGCATTGCGATCAGATTATCGACACTTCCGTCACCGGCGAGAGCATTTTTGCCCGCCAGGTCACGCGAACGGAGAACAGAGATGCGTATTGCCCTGAAGTCGGCCCTGATGCTGACCACCAGAGTCATCCAGATCATTAACCCTGAACTGCACCGGCATATGCAACGAACGGCCTTAATCGCCCTGACGCTGGCGCAAAGGCTGGAACTGCCTGACGAACGGCAGCAGACCATTTTTTGCGCCGCGCTGCTGCACGATATCGGCGTGCTGGGGGATAAACGCACCATTCATTCGCTGGATGCTATCGATAATATCCACGACCCGCATCAGCGCCAGGGTGTGGCGATGCTGGAGGGATTAGCGACCTTCCAGCCCATCGTTCCCTTTATTCGCGATCACCATTTTAGCCCGAACCACCGGGGCTCCCGCGAACAGCACATTGTCTATTTCGCTGATGCCTTTGAACGGCTGCTGCCGGCCGATAGCCACGTTGCCGCCTGGCCCACGCGGGCGGTGGTGGAACAGTTCGTCGCTTTGCATCGGGAGATCGATCCGCCGCTCTGCGATATCCTGTGCGAGGTCGCTGAAAATGCGAACTTCTGGCAGCACCTTCACCCTGGCCATATTCAGCGGCTGCTGGAGATTATTGGCCCCATCAACACGCGCTATCTGGATATTCACGGTCTGAAGGATGTCTGCCTGCTGATTGCCAAAATCGTCGACACCTACAGCAGCTTTACCGCCACCCATAGCATCATGGTGGGGGAAATCGCCCGCCAGCTTGCCCGCTGGATGCAGCTGCCGGAGCCCACCTGCCAGCAAATACAGATAGCCGGCTATCTACACGATATTGGCAAAGTCTATATCCCACTCTCCATTCTCGAAAAAGAGGGCGAGCTGGATGATGAGGAGCTGAGTCAGGTGCGGGAGCACAGCTACATGACCGGCGAACTTCTCAGCGACTATAGCGAGCTCGGCGACATCATTAACTGGGCCTCGAATCATCATGAAAAAATGGACGGCAGCGGCTACCCTCTGCATCTCGAAAAGGAGCACCTGACCCTCGCCGACCGGATTATCTCCATCGCCGATATTTTCACCGCGCTGACCGAAGATCGCCCTTATCGTAAAGGGATGGCCTGGCAGGAAGCCTTACAGATTATGGAAGCGGATGTTATAAATGGCGCTCTGGATAGCGATGTCTTCCTCGTTTTGCGCCACCATGCGGAAACGCTACACGCCATCATTCTTCAGACCCTTGCCCCTCTGCATAGCGAGCGCCGCCTCTGAAGCGGGCCGCCGTCGTGGCGGGGGCGGAGTTCTATAATCAAAACAGCTTCATCTGCATGCAAGGAAATTCACGGTGAGAATCGCCACCATCACTAACTGGGCTTACGGGATCACCGTTGGCCTGACGCTGGCTTCCGGGAGCGCTATGCTCATGGCCTCCAGCGCCGACCGCGTCGAACGCCAGGCGGTACAGCAGCGCCAGGTCTTTGATACCCTCTCCGACGAGGTGGAAAACGACGCCTGGGCGCTGTCTGACCTCGCCCGGCTGTACGTGATAAAGCCTTCGCCGGAGACGCTTACGCAATATCAGCAGCTGCAGCAGACCGACAAGAGCATAGAGCAGCGGCTGGGCGGCCTGAAAGATAACGGCGCCAGCCGCGAGGAGCTGGCGCTGCTCCAGGATGGCCTGCGGATCGCCAATGAGCTACAGGATGAACAGCAGGCGGCCCTGGCGCATGTCGCTCGCGGCGATGCGCCAGCGGCCATCGCGGTGCTGTACGGCACCGCGTACGAGACTGAACTGGAGCGCATGCAGACGCAGATCGATCGCTTCCGCCAGATGCTTGAGCATCGCGCCGCCGTCGCTATCGACCAGGCCACCGAGCGCTCGCGGATCTGGCGTACGCTGTCGGAAATCATGGTCGGCCTGACCGCCCTGATGTTTTTGTTCGTCCTCGGCTTCATTCTCAAACGCCGGGTGCTCTACCCGGTGGTTCGCCTGAGCGACGTGGTCCAGCGTCTCGCCTCCCAGGATTATGCGGTGGAGACGCCGCACTTTACCCAGGTGGATGAGATTGGTGACATGGCTCAGGCGATCCGCATTTTTCGCGAGAACGGCCTGGCCCGTCAGCGGCTGGAGCAGCAGCGCGACGCCGACTGGGCGATCCGCGAGCTGCTGGCGCGTATGACTCAGCGGCTGCAGGGCTGTGAAACCATTGAGGATGTGATTAAGGTGGCGGAGCGGTTTGCGCCGAATATCGCCCCGACGATCCCCGGTAAACTGTATGTTCTGGATACCGACCCCTGGCAGATGCGCTGCGTAGCGCAGTGGCTGTCGCCCGCCGGTGAGACGACGCCCTTTTCTCCCGACGACTGCTGGGCGATACGGCGGGGACTCAGCCATCCGCCGGTGCAGGGCGAGCCCGATATCACCTGCTATCATCTGCCGGAGACGCACGCCGGCCAGTCGCTCTGCGTACCGCTCATCGCCCAGGGCGAAGCCATTGGCCTGCTGACCTTCCAGAACGTCACCGCCGGTGACGCTCCTTCCCGGGCCTATCTCGAGCTGATGGCGGAAGCGTTGGGCCTGGCGCTGGCCAATCAGCGTTTGCGCAGCGCCCTGCTGGAAAAAGCGCTGTTCGATTCCCTGACCGGCCTGCGTAACCGCCATCATCTTGACGAAGCGCTGCATTCGCAGATGGCGCTGGCGGTCCATACCCATACTCCGCTGAGCTGTCTGATGATCGACATCGATCATTTTAAAACCATCAATGATCGCTATGGCCATGAGGCTGGGGATCTGGTGATTAAGAGCGTTGCGACCATTGTGCAGCGCGCGGTGCGCGATATCGGCATGGCTTTCCGCTACGGGGGCGAGGAGTTTTTAGTGCTGCTCCCCGGGATTGACGAAGCCGGGGCGCACCAGTGCGCCAGCGAGATCTACACCCAGGTGCGCAATATGACGCTGCGTGATGGTCTGACCGAGATAGGCCAGGTGGATGTGTCGATTGGCATCGCCAGCTACCCGCAGCACACCCAAAGCGATAGTCTGCTTCGCGCGGCGGATGCCGCGCTGTACCGGGCGAAAGAGCTGGGCCGTTCAAGGATTGTCAGCTTTGGCCGCCTGAAGACCAGCTAACCGGGACTATCGCTCAGCGGTATTAAGCAGCGAGATAACTTTCCTTACCACTGCCGAACGAATATGGCGGTGGTAAACCATGCTCAGCTCACTCTCCGCCAGCCGATCCTGGAGATCGATATACACCACGTTATCAAGGCGTAAGGCCCGCGCCGAGAGCGGAACCAACGCCACTCCCACCCCGGCGGAGACCAGGCTAATCATCGAGGTAACGTCGTTAATCCGCTGCGCCACCTGCGGCGTAAAGCCCGCGACGCGACAGGCATCCATAAAAACCTGCTCCAGTCCGGTGCCCTGCGGATCGTCAAGCGAGATCCAGTTGTCAGTGCGCAATGAGGCCAGATTAAGCGCGCCCACGCCGGCCAGCGGATGCTGTTGATAGAGCGCCAGGCAGAGCTTTTCACGTACAAACGGCCTGACCACCAGCGCGTCCGGCGGCGAGGCCAGCGGCGCGCGGATGATGGCGATATCCAGACGCAGATCCAACAGCGCTTCGTAGAGCATTTGCACATCCCCCTGCACCAGCGACAGCTCAATCCCCGGCCAGTCGGCGCGCAGCCGGCGCAGGAGCCCCGGCAGTTTACTGTCGTACATCGCGCTGGAGACATACCCCAAATGCAGCCTCCCCTGCTCGCCCCGCGCGATGCGCTGGGCGTCCAGCACCGCCTGATCGGCCATTTCCAGCGCCAGCCGCGTCTTGTGTAAAAAGGCCTCGCCCGCGGCGGTCAGAGTCAGACGGCGGTTTGCGCGGGAAAAGAGCACCACGCCCAGGCGCTGCTCAAGCTGCTTAATCTGCTGACTGAGGGCGGGCTGGGCGATATGTAACCGCTCCGCCGCCCGGTGCATATGCAACTCTTCGGCAACGACCACAAAATGGCGTAACGCTCGCAAGGACATGGTCGGACTCCTCCCTACAAATTGATAAGAAAAAGCTTATCAATAAAGCATAAATGATGCAATTGATAACCATTAGCCTGCGAAGCATACTGTGCGCATCGATACGCTAAGGAGAACATCATGACCGCACCGATTCAGGATCTGCGCGACGCCATCGCGCTGCTGCAACAGCATGACAATCAGTATCTCGAAACCGATCATCCGGTTGACCCTAACGCCGAGCTGGCCGGTGTTTATCGCCATATCGGCGCGGGCGGCACCGTGAAGCGCCCCACCCGCATCGGGCCGGCGATGATGTTTAACAATATTAAGGGTTATCCACACTCGCGCATTCTGGTGGGTATGCACGCCAGCCGCCAGCGGGCCGCGCTGCTGCTGGGCTGCGAAGCCTCGCAGCTGGCCCTTGAAGTGGGTAAGGCGGTGAAAAAACCGGTCGCGCCGGTGGTCGTCCCGGCCAGCAGCGCCCCCTGCCAGGAACAGATCTTTCTGGCCGACGATCCGGATTTTGATTTGCGCACCCTGCTTCCGGCGCCCACCAACACCCCTATCGACGCCGGCCCCTTCTTCTGCCTGGGCCTGGCGCTGGCCAGCGATCCCGACGACGCCTCGCTGACTGACGTCACCATCCACCGCTTGTGCGTCCAGGGCCGGGATGAGCTGTCGATGTTTCTTGCCGCCGGCCGCCATATCGAAGTGTTTCGCCAGAAGGCCGAGGCCGCAGGCAAACCGCTGCCGATAACCATCAATATGGGTCTCGATCCGGCCATCTATATTGGCGCCTGCTTCGAAGCCCCTACCACGCCGTTCGGCTATAACGAGCTGGGCGTCGCCGGCGCGCTGCGTCAACGTCCGGTGGAGCTGGTTCAGGGCGTCAGCGTCCCGGAGAAAGCCATCGCCCGCGCCGAGATCGTTATCGAAGGTGAGCTGTTGCCTGGCGTGCGCGTCAGAGAGGATCAGCACACCAATAGCGGCCACGCGATGCCGGAATTTCCTGGCTACTGCGGCGGCGCTAATCCGTCGCTGCCGGTAATCAAAGTCAAAGCAGTGACCATGCGAAACAATGCGATTCTGCAGACCCTGGTGGGACCGGGGGAAGAGCATACCACCCTCGCCGGCCTGCCAACGGAAGCCAGTATCTGGAATGCCGTCGAGGCCGCCATTCCAGGCTTTTTACAAAATGTCTACGCCCACACCGCGGGTGGCGGTAAGTTCCTCGGGATCCTGCAGGTGAAAAAACGTCAACCCGCCGATGAAGGCCGGCAGGGGCAGGCCGCGCTGCTGGCGCTGGCGACCTATTCCGAGCTAAAAAATATTATTCTGGTTGATGAAGATGTCGACATCTTTGACAGCGACGATATCCTGTGGGCGATGACCACCCGCATGCAGGGGGACGTCAGCATTACGACAATCCCCGGCATTCGCGGTCACCAGCTGGATCCGTCCCAGACGCCGGAATACAGCCCGTCGATCCGTGGAAATGGCATCAGCTGCAAGACCATTTTTGACTGCACGGTCCCCTGGGCGCTGAAATCGCACTTTGAGCGCGCGCCGTTTGCCGACGTCGATCCGCGCCCGTTTGCACCGGAGTATTTCGCCCGGCTGGAAAAAAACCAGGGTAGCGCAAAATAAGCAATAGCCGCCGGTAAACGGCGGCATTTTTCCATGTAGCGCGATCCTGAGCGGATGGCGCAGGCAGGATTAATTGATCGCAGCGGCGAGATCTTTTTTCACCAGCTCGCGCTGCTCAGAGGTCAGCTCCTGGCTTACGTCGAAATGGCGATCGGGGCGTTACGCATGGGGGTATTTACAGGGAATGATCCTTCATAAAAAAGAGAGGCGCTTATCACTGCGCTAATAAAGACTATCTGTAGCAAAGGGGGTATTTAAAACTGGATAATAAAAGAATAGCAGGTAACCGAAACCAGCCCCCGGTCGACCCTCAACCGCAAAGAAAAATATATTCTTCCTTCCAGTAGCGGCCCTGACCTATGATGTCCCCGGCAGAAGTGATTAACCGTTTTTGCTTTTCGGTTTCGATACCCTCAACGATCACATGGCCGGTCAGGGTATGAATAGACTGCAACAGACCGGGCAAAGCGGGGTCGTTTTCTTTATCCCAGAAGTAATCCTTATCCACTTTGACGCAATCGAAGCGGAATCTCTCCAGCAGCGGGAAGGAGGTTCGCCCGCGACCAAAATCATCCAGCCAGACCGGACAAAGCGCCGCCAGCGTGCTTAGCGCCGTCAGCTCGCGGCCGGCGATAAACTCATGAAAATTCTCATTTATCTCCAAAGCAATATGCTTACACGAGCGCAGAAAATCGCAGAGATAGCGGTCCGTCAGAATAAAATGGCTTAATAAATCATCGATATTGAGCGAGATCGGCTTATTATCGACCAGGGAAAAATCAAATACGGAAAGCAACTCGATTTGTCGGGTAAATAGTGCAAGCTTATCGCTTTCGGTAAGCGTGGAGAAAGAAAACGCGGGCGCTGAGGCGTTATTTCGTGCGGGTGCTATAATATCTTTAGTGAGCAATTCCCACGAGTGGCAGCTGCCATCATCGCTAATAGCGGGCTCCAGTACGAAGCGATAGGAGGTATTTTTCGCGTTTTCTTCAACCATTTAAAAAATACCAAAAATAAGAAAGGGTTAAAGCATGTCATATATTTCCCGCCAACAAAAATAGTTTAAAATGATCGATAAGAAACATTCGATAGCTAAAAACTATCAACATATAATTTATTGATCGGTAAAGTGAATTGATATAAATTAGCCACCGCTGTCGCATGCGTTTAGACAACAATTAAAATATTGTTTCAAACCAGCCAGTTACATGACGAGCCGCATCCAGTCGTAGCCACATTACGCTTTTCCCCGGCGGCAAAAAAAAGCGTGGTGTAATAAAAATCAAAAATACAAGCCGCCAGTTTTCGTCCTCTCGTATGCCAAAAGATGAATAATCTCTGACCCAACGCAACCGCTTGCCGATAATAAAAACGCGGCCCCGGTCAACGAAACGTCATACTTTACCGCTACCTTGCTGGCAGAACAGGCGCAGCGGATAAAGGGCAGTGAAAAGAAAATACATGGTTCCACTGGCGCTAATGCTCCTCATGCTCATCGCCAGCGCATGGCTGGAACCGGCCCCGCGGCCTGTCGCCAGAGGGCTGTGCGTCTGGTTCGACGGGGCAATGGTCAACTGTCTGCAGAGGCAACGGCTGGGCGAAAGGTTGCCGACTCACTCGCTGGCCAGGCGGTAAACGGGCACTCGTCGGGTGGTATTGAACAAATTGTCGCTG
>OGWY01000277.1_pt1 | contig 42439 bp, 36 predicted proteins | sample 1576121 | NCBI WGS metagenome assembly OGWY01 (sample SAMEA3541543, study PRJEB24748) | human gut metagenome | biome: human gut; feature: human-associated habitat; material: faeces | place: China | collected 2012 | reverse complement strand
TAGAATATTTTGAACACTCTACTTCTAATTCTTTCCCAGCGCCTCGAAAGATAGCACCACAAAGTCCAGAACCTCTCATCATATTACTATTAGCCGAATTTATTATAATATCTACCTCTAATAAAGTTATGTCCCGTACTTGGATTTCTATTTTTGGTTCTAAACTTATTTTTGTATTTTTTAAATAATTCTCATACATTTTTTCTGTAGATAATTTAAATAATTTGATTTTTTTTCCTTGGAAGATTTCAAAAGAAACTTCTCCTATATAACTATGTTGTGTTTCTTCTGTTGGAAACAAAAAAGCATTATAATATCTAGTTTTTTCAATTCCTACTTTTTTATAGTATGCTCTATATGATTCTTCATATAAAAATTGTTTACCTATATCTCCTATTCCAGGAGCATTATTTTTTAGTTTTCCTTTTTCATCAAATTCTGTTTCATAATATTTAGCATCATATATATGTAAATCATTATTTTCTTCAAATACAATATCTGGAATAAAAGAACTACTGTAGTTATCTCCTTCATTATTAATAGATTTCCAATTTGGTTTAGGAATATTTTTTCTAAGAGTAGAATCATGTCCTAAAACATTTTGACAAACATTTTCCCAAATTGAATGGTACGATTTAGTTCCATAGATATTAATATCTTCGTAAATACTATGTGCTTTTTCTTTTAAAATACTTCTCATTAATTTTAAAAGATTAATCTTTCTTTCTGAAAAATTTTCTCTTAATTCTAAATCTATTTTAAAAATCTGATATTCTTCATCTCCTATTAAATCTCCATCAAAATGAAAATCAAATTGAAAGCCATCTAATCCAAATTTTCTAAACTCTTCAAAATATGCTGCTGCATCTGTTAATAATTTTTTTTGGATACTTCTAATGTAATTTTCTTGTTCCTCTTCTATATCATGAGTGTAATAGTTCAGATATATTGGATTTTTTAAAATATTAAAGTGGTTATCTAGCTCACCTATTGTTTTATTCCAATCAATCTCTCCATCACCACAAAGTGTATGAATGTGTCTTTCATTTTCATATAATCCATTTTCTATAAAATCATCAATTAAACTTTTATATAATGAAAATAAATTTAAATATTCTTCCTCTTCATCACAATCTTTTTTCAATAATGAAGTTTTAGATTTTCTATATTTTTCAAATACTTTAAAAATAATTTTTATATAATTTCTATGCTCCACTTCTCTTCCAATATAATTTTCATAAGGATCTACTTTATATTTTGGAAAAACTATAACTATACAATCTGTTAAAGCAATCATTCCTACAAATCTAAAACTTATACTTTGATTATCTCTGACAACTATATTACTTTCCATTAGCTTATTTAATATCTCGCTATTTTCAGATTGGAAACATTTGTCTAAAGCATATTTTTTTAACTCTTTAAAATACAATATCTTCATAATAATCTATTCCCATTCTTGTATATCTAAGCTAGCTAAAAATTCGTCTGAATAGATGCATTTTCCTGTTTTATATTTTTTTACTAATTGAGAAAAACTCAATATATCTTCTGTAAATAGTTTTCTTCTAACGCTTACCTTATGCTTTAAAACATCATCAAATATATACATTAAAAGTTTATTAAGATATGGTGACTCATCTATCCAAAATATATCTTTGATTTTATGTGCATCTTCTGAAAATTGCGATGAATTTATAAAAAATGGAGCTATTAACCTGTCTTCATTTACTCCATTTTTAAGTAAAAATATATTTAAATTCTCTCTAAAATTATTCCATAAAACAGATTTACATGCTCTTGTTATTTTTTTATTAGCATCTTTAAATTCCAAATCAATATGATATTCTATTGACTCATCTCCAAAACTATTAGCATTATCATCAAGTCCTATATACTCGAAGTTCCATCTTCTTTTAAAAGCTGTATCAAGAGGATAAACTCCTTGATCTGCATTGTTCATTGTTGCCCAAATATATAGATTGCTAGGAAGTGACAAGCCTTTTCCAAAATACTCTTGATATTGACTATCATCTTCAAATTGTTCTCTTAAATATTTTTCTACTTCTGTTGATATAGCTATTGGATACTCACTTTCACCACTTTTATTTCTATCTAAAAGCTGAAATATATTCCCAAAAACTCTATCAGCTTTAGCTCTGTTTATTTCTTCAATTATTAAAAGAAAATTATGCTCTGGATTTTGAAAAGCTTTAACCAAACTTGTCATTAATGGTCCTGGAACATATTTATATATAATATTTTCTGAATTATTTTCACTAGGAACTGGTTTATATGTTCCCACAAATTGACCATATGTATAACCATCATAGAATGTAACTCTCTCTACTAATTTTAAAATTTCTTCTACAGTTTCTAAACTTTTAGAATTATCATTTTCTAAGTCAAATAGTGGTTCAAAAATTTTCAAATAATCTCCTGTTACTTCTTGGATAGTTGGACGAATTGATACTCCTACATAGTCATTTGATAAATTTTTTAATTTCCAATCAACCTTTACAATTTTTCCATCATCACTTTCTTTTGTTACAACTCCTAAAGCCTTTATTCTAACTGTAGCTGTTGGAATTCCATTTGGTCTTGTTACAAAAGCAGATTTAATAGCAATATAATCCCCTACTTTTATTCCTTTTACCCTATCTATAAACTTATCATCCCAACCATTTTCCCAATATCCATTTTCTACAAAATCATCTAATTTATTTTCAGGACCCCAAAATGCCCCTACTCCCCAATATCTTCTTTTATTTACTTCATCATTTTCATCTTCAGAATCAACAGGTACTTCTTTTATTAACTTTACCTCTTTAAATTTTTCTTTACTCTCTTTTTCTAACATATAACTTTTTCCAGTTCCAGGTGCTCCATATACAATTCTTTGATATTCCATTTTAATCTCCCCATTTTCAATTAGTTCAATATTGTCTTCAATATCTAAATTTTTTATAAAATTTTCTCCTGTTTCTATAAACTTTTTAAAAGCTATGAAACTATTAAAAGCAAATGCATAATCTTTTAACTTTCCAATTTTTTGTTCTAACTTCTCTTTTAAAACTGTTAATTCTTCAGAATTTAGTAAAAAGAAAAATATTATATCTTCTATTAAACTGTTTTCAACTAGCTTTTCAATATTCTTATTTAATCTATAGATACTTGCATCCACAGTTATTTTGTCTAATTTTGTATTTTTTCTAGTAACATAAACATCTTCTAACCAAACTCTATATTTTCTTAACACATTATCTTTTAAATATAATGTCGGTGTTTGTTGTTTTGCTGTTATAAACGAAACATCTGAAGATAAATATTTTTTTAAAATATTTTCTTTTACTAAAATGCCATTAAAATATTTTCTTCCAAGATTTTCGCCATTATATTCTAAATTTTTTTCATCTTTTATTTCATGCCAATCATAACATTCAAACATCCCAACAATTTTTGAATTTGAAACGGCAAAAACATATTTTAAACTAGAAAGTTTATCTAATGAAACTCTCCAAGATTTTCTTGCTATTTTGTATACTTCTTCTTGTGTCATTCCTTCTCTATAGCTTTGGTTAACAATAACTAGTAAACATTCTTCTTTCATCTTTACCCACCTAAATATTTTTTACTTAAACTCTAATTTGATTATACTCTTTAATATGTGCTTTTACAATAATAGTTACTTTATTAATTAGTATAATAATTTTTAGTACTAAATAACTTGTTAAAATAAAATTAATATATCTATAAATTTAAATCCTATTTATTTTTCCATACCAAAATAAAGAAAAAAAACAATAGAAATATATACAAAATTATATAAAATTTACTGTGTCGTTTGTAGTCTAGTCTAGATACAACACTACAAAATAATACAAAAGAGAGTCCCTATGGACTCTCTTCACTTAATTTTTAGTAGCTACAATTTTTTATTCCTTTTATGATATTGGAGATAGAACAAATTAAAACCTATTTACAATACACACCCTTATAAAATACTACAATCTTCTGATTATTCTTTTAATAATTTTTTTATACACAATTTTGCATCTTCCAAATTTAAATTATTTTGAGCAAAGGAATAAGAAAGCAATTCATCCGTCAAAAAAATATCATATTTTTCAATTCTCTTTAAAGGAATTATAGATGCTATTTCTAGAGTTGTTGGATAATTATTATCAATTTCTAAAAGTTTATTTCTTAATTCTTCTTTGGTAATTTCCTTTAAAATTAAAGCTTCATCCTTTAAAGTAACATTTAGTTTTAAAAAATAAGTTAATATTGCATAAAGAGTTAAGTTGATGCTTGTGCTAGTCCAAGTAAACCAAATTAAAGAAGTTCCTTCTTTAAATAAATTTTCTTCTGATTTAGGAATAAGACTATAGTAATGTCTAGCTTTATTTAACATTTTAGTTGCACTCTTATCTAAGTAAGAATATTTTTCGAAACCTTTTAAAATTTGTAACATTTTATCTCTAATTTCTGTTTCTGTTTCTGGGAAAGAACTTGTTTCAAATATGGGAAGTTTTTTTCCTTTAGAAGGTTCAACTATAACTTCTTTATTTTCATAAATTTCTATTATTTTCCAACGCTTTCCAGATAAAATAAGATATCCTCCAAGAGTTAACCCTAATCCATTGGCTATTGTCCCTATCACCTTACTATTATAAATAACTTTTATTTCTTCTGAATCCTTAAAAACTGAATAAAACTTAAAGTTTCTAACAATTTTTTCTCCTTTTAAACCTAAAAATAATTCTCCAGATTTCGATTGTTCAATTAAATCTTGAGTAGACAAAGACTTTAGTGTTTTAATAAAAATTTCTTTTGATATATTCGAAAACACTCCCTTAACAATTAGAATTTCATACAAATTAAAAGCATTTATCCCTCCAAATTGTGCAATCACACTTAAAATTTGATGAACAAATGTTGAAAGATGTAATTTGTCAATTTTAGGAGATTCAATCCACTTATCTTTAACAAGTAACTCAATTAAAGCAATACTTTTTATAAAATTTAAGTAAAGCTTATCTAAAATAGAGCAACTATCAGTAGATTCAGTTTCCATTAAAAACATGTACAATATTGATTTTTCGCCATCTTTTCTTCCACTTCTACCCCACCTTTGAGATAAAGAATTAACACTCCAAGGACTATCTAATTGACCGATAACAGAAACACTTCCTATGTCAATTCCCATTTCAAGAGTACTTGAACAAAATACTGAGAAATTTTTATTTGATTTTACTTCAGCTTCAACAGTTTCTCTTTCAAATTTTGATAAAGATCCATGGTGTACTCTAAAGTTATCCGAAGTTTTTAACTTCTTTGCTCTACTTATAACAGCATCAGCAAAAAATTCTAATTTAGTTTTATTATTTCCAAAAATTAAAGAGGTTCTATCCTTAAATATAAAGAGTATATCATCGACTAATCTATCAATAGCCTCTTCTCTTTCTTCTGTAACTTCACCTAGATTCAAATTATTTTCATAACCATAAATTTTTAAACTTTTTGTTTTAGCTGTAGGATCTTCAATAGCCTGAGTTTTTTTTCCTGTATTTTCTGAAAGCCATTCTTTAGCTTTGTTTATATCTCCTAAAGTTGCTGAAAGTCCAACACATCTAAAATCATTATTAAATAACCTTAATCTAAGAATTAAACTTTTTAATTGAGCTCCTCTTTCGTTCCCTATAAAAGAATGTAGCTCATCTATAACAATATATTTTAAATTATTAAATAATATAGGTAATTTACTGCTATGATTGATAAATATGGATTCTAAAGATTCAGGTGTAATTAAAAGAATTCCATTTGGCTTTTCTTTAGCTTCCTTCTTATGAACCTGCGATACATCTCCATGCCATTTAAAAATAGGAATCTCACATTTTTCACACAAATTTTCTATTCTATTAAATTGATCATTAATTAAAGCTTTTAATGGTCCAACATATATTACTTGAAAACCAGCTTCTTGTTTATTATTTATTATCTCAGATACAATAGGGAAAAAAGCAGCTTCTGTTTTTCCACTAGCAGTACTTGCAGAAATAATAAGATGATCCTTTGTGTTTTGGATTTTATCAATACTTTCCTCTTGAATTGGTCTTAAATTTTCCCATTTCATTTGGTATATTTTTTTTTGTATTTTCTTATCTAACTTATTAAAATAATAACTCATTTTAGAACCTCTTACAATTCAAAATCAATCAGATCATTATCCAACTCATTCTGTCTTTCTTGAGTTTCTTTTTTTTCAGTTTTTTCAAGTAATTCTTCCCAACTAAGATTGATATTTTTTTCAAGAATAGAAAGTAAATTTACAAATTTTTTAATTGAGTCTCTTGGAGTAGAAAAGAAAGTAGTCCCCAAATTTTTATATAAATACTCCATGAAAAATTCTAATCCCTCATCTGATATTAAATATTTACTTTCATCACCTTCAGCAAAAACATTTCTAATATTTAATAAAAGAATATAGAAATCATTTTGTGATAAATTTTCAAGTTTAATTAGTGGACCTGAAAAATCGTTAATCCCATTAACTGCAAATTCATTTACAGCTAATCTTGTTGCCAATGCTTCATAACTATATAAACCTCTTCTTTGATCTTCTAAAAAGTCATCTGTTCCACTAAATAGAAATCCAATTTCAGATGTTGTTCCCTGTAAACAATCATTTAATATTCTTAATAACATCTCATAGTTTAAATTTCTTGCAATACTATTGTTTAATCGTTCTGACAAAACAATCATTTCATCAATATTGACAATTAAACCAGAATATCCAACTATTTTTACAAACTTAGCAAAAAGTTTAAGATATTCATAAATATTATCATCTGAAATAATATTTTTAACTCCAAGATCTTTTGACGCTTCACTTTTAAGTCTATAACCTGCTTTTAACCATTTTAACGAATTACTTTTTAAATCTTCGCTATTCGTTGAATAAGCTTCCAAATATTTTAAAATGACATTTATGAAGTCATATCCGTTTACAATTTCTTGTAAAGGTTTTAATTCCTTATAAATTTCACTCTTTAGATTTGAATCAAAAATATTATTAGATTGTATTTTAAAATCTATTTCTGAAATCCATCTTTCAATAATACTTTCTAAAGCTCCACCATTAGGTTTAGCATTAGTAGATAAACTTTGCATCAATTCAGCATAAAGAGCTCTTGCTTGTCCATCTTTACCATGCAATCTATGATCTGGAGTGATATCTACTTGTGCTACAACAAACTTCTTTTTTAAAGCAATTGTTTTTGTTAGACTTAAAAAGAAACTTTTCCCAGAACCAAATTTTCCTATGATAAACTTTATAAATGCTCCTCCATCTTCAACTCTCTCTAAATCTTCAATAATTGCAGATATCTCTTCTTTTCTTCCAACTTGAATATATTGTAATCCTATTTTAGGAACAACTCCTGATTTTAATGACTGAAGTATTGCGTCTCTTTCTCTTCTCTTAATTTTCATTTTCTCCACCTCCTAATAATTGCAAATCTACAATAATCTTATCTTCATTCTCTTCAATTAAAAAATCGTTTAAAACTTCATCAGACCACTCATTCAATACCTCTATTATTGCTGAAGGCATAAAATTATATTTTTTTACCAATGTCTCAAATTCTATTCTGCTCCACTCATTTTTAAGAGTAATTTCATTAAAAATATTTTTATAACGACTGTCTAATTGATTTGTTTCTTCAGAATCTTTAGTTAAAGTAGTTACTTTTTTAGTATTATCTATTATTTCATTATTTTCTGTATCCTGATCTTCATCAAAAATGCTACCTAAAATTGCTGAAATCTCTTTGGTGTTCGTTAAGGTCTTTTTAATAATATTTTTATCCAATATTATTCCCTGTTTTACTACTTCTTTTTCAATAATTTCACCTTTTATATTAGTACCAGCTAATACTTCAACAGGTTCTTCATAACGCTCTTTAAACTTTTCTAAAAGAGCTTCTAATTCTGACATTTCAACCCCCATAGCTTTAAATAGAGTTTTTAAAATTTTTTCTTCTTTTTTATGTAATTCTCCATCGATAGTACTTAAACTAACGATAAATTCAGATATAATTTGAATTTGATTTTTATTTAATTTTTCTTTTATTTTTTTTCCTAATCCATTTAAATTAGGTGGATTACTTATATATAAATACTTTAGTGCATTTATTCTAAGGATTTCATCTTCAGAGCTATTAAATGTCTTTATAAAAGAGGTTAGGTAGTCTATTTCATTTTGCTCTATAACTCCATCAGAATTAGATATTACAATGCCTATTTCTAAGATTAGTTTAGATAAATTATAATTTATAAAATTTTCTTCAAAATTAGTAGCTTTAAAAATTGCGACCTCATTAGTTTGAGAATAACAATTTCCTGTAATAAAAGAATCTGGTTCTATTTTATACCCTAAGTCTTTACATAATTGAACAATACTTTTACTTTGAGTTAATGTCAGTTTTTCTCTTGGTTCAATATTTATAAGATTCAATAAACTACTGATTTTAATAAAATTATAAATCTCTTTATTTTCAGATTCGTTAACTATTTTCATAAATTGATTTTTTAATGGATGTTCTTTGGAATTCTTTAATATTTCAGGTAACATTGAGAAGTATCTAGGATCATCTTCAGGAATACCTTTAGCTATAAGAGAACTAACTCCTCTTAAATCTTCTACACATTCATTAAAAAGCAAACCTAAATTTTTAAATTGACTTGAAATTCCTAAAATATTTGGAATTTCAAAAGAGTTATTAACTTGAAAGTCACTAGTGGCTGTTCTATAATAAATAACTTCTTTCCTTTTAGAAAGTTTCAACATGAAATTTTCTCCGTATTTACATAAATATTTTTTAAAAAACAAATCTTCTATAAGTTTTGAGGTTCTTTTTATAACCACACTATTTTTATTAGAAATATCTAATGATTTTGAAATATTAAAAGCTGTTTTAGGATCTAAAGGTAAATTATTTTGATATAGGTAAGCTAACTTTATAGATAAGAATGTATTTTCAAAAACTAATTTTTCTAATAAATTAATATTTTCTAAAGAGATATTATCAATACCCTTTTCTAAATATCCATAAATTAAAAAGTTACCTAAATAACTTCTTAAAGAACCTGATAATTCTCCATATTTTAACAATAATCTTTGAACTTCGTTTAAAATAATTTCTTTATCTTTTTTATCTTTAAAATACCTTCTCTCAAGACCATAAAAAAAAATAAAAATATATCCAACTTCTTCAAGTTCTGAGTTTCTTCCACTAGCAAGCCACTCTAAATATTTAGCCCTTTGATTATCTGTTAAATTTTGATAACTAGGCCAATAGTTCAATTTAGAACGCTCTCCGTCTGGAGCTCCCACTGGTGAAGATAATGTTATCGTTGACGAGAATTCATCATCATAGCTTGAATCTTTTGTATATATCATAGCATTATTTATTTTAAATCCTTTTATCTCAATATTTCCAATGTTCCAAAGTGTTTTATTAGATTTTGCTTTGGATTCAATTTTGTAATTATTGTTTTCAAATTTGTAAAACTCTTGCCTCTCATTTTTTATTTCATTTTTTTGAATTACTTCTTTTTCAGAAGTAGAGTTAACTTTTTTTATTATTTTATATGCAACACACCCTAAAACTAATAATACTATAAACGTCATAGTTACTCCTTTGGATAATGATAGTTAGTTTTTTACATTATTTTAATTTTGTGCTCTAAATAAACATCTGTTGTAATAATCCTTTTTTAAACTCTTTAACTACTTCTAATTCTTTTTCAATTAATTCTATCTTCTCATCTATTGAAGATAAAAAATTAGCTATTTTTTCTTGCTCTGGAAGAGAGGGAATATATAAATCTAAATCTGCTACTCTTGTTGCTGAAAGACTTAAAACCTTAGTTCCTTGAGCTATTATTCTTATTTGTTTATATACACTAGGAGATTTCATTAAATAGCCTCCAAATCCAGTTGCTACTTTAAGAAAAGTAGGTCTTGCTACAAATGTATGTAATCCTGCTAATATTTTTTGATTATCTGAATTTATAATCTCAATACATTTTCCAATATCTGCATAATCTTCTGATGCATCCGCTATAATTAAATCTCCTTTTTTACAATAATTTTCTAAAGTTATTTTATTAAAACTAACATCTAAATTAATAAAAGGAACTTCTTCTTTTGTTATATCGAATAGAGTTTTAAACTTAGTATGAATATCTCCATAATGGATATTTTTAATTTCTCCATTTTCATAATTTAATTTATCTCTTGAAAGTGAATTTGTAGATTTGAAAGTATAGATATCCTTAAATTTCTTCTCTTCCCACTCAGGGTAATCATTTCCGTTTTCATCTTTAAATCTTAACTTTTGGCTAAAAATTTTTTGCATCATACCTTTTTTATATTTTTCCCATAACTCTTTTTCTTCTTCTAAAATTTCAATACTTTCATCCACCTTTGAAAGAAACGAGGCTATCTTTTCTTGTTCTGGAAAAGAGGGAAATGAAGTATAAAGTCCTTTGATATCATTAGAATTAATAGAATCAAAAGTACTTCCTTGTGAATATTTATTCCATTTATCTTCATAATTAATTAAATATTGATAAATATATTCTTGATTTTCAATTTTACTTCTAATTGCACAAACTCCTCTACCAATACAGCTATGAATATCAGATTTTGCTATTGTCCCAGCTGGAGCTCTGACAGACATAATAATGTCTTTTGGTAAACTTTCTTTTGTTATTTCCGAGCTATAAATTCTTGGAATTACTTTTCTTTTTTTACAATCTGCATTTCCTTGCACTAAAGGTAAGCCTTCTAAATTTTCGTTATATGCTAATGAGCTAGGTGATTGTCCCATTATGATATTACAAATCTCTCCTAATTTCTTCTCCACCCACTCGCCACTAAACTCTGGGAATCTTAATTTTGGTACCTTAGTTTTCATTTTTTTCTCTCTCCTCCTCAACAATTTTAGCCAGCTCCTCTTTCGAAGGAAGTATTGTCATGTATCTACTTGCAAATATCTGTTCATTATTTTCAGGAAGAGTTATCTCTACTAAAGTATCGTTTTTATCCTTACAAATTATAATTCCAATAGTTTTATTTTCATCAGGCAATTTTATAAATCTATCGTAATAATTTACATACATCTGCATCTGTCCAATATCTTGATGTTTTAACTTTCCAATTTTCAAATCTATTATCACAAAACACTTTAAAATTCTATTATAAAAAACTAAATCAACAAAAAAATGTTCCTCATCAAAGGTAAACCTTACCTGTCTTCCCTGAAATAGGAATCCTTTCCCAAGTTCCATTATAAACTTTTCAATATGAGATATTATTGCAGTTTCTAAAATATTTTCCGAATAATTACTCATCTCATGAAGCCCTAAAAACTCTAAAATATAAGGATCTTTTATAATATCTTTAGGTTTTTCTACAATTTGCCCCTTCATAGCTAAACTCTTAACTTCCTCTTTATCTCTACTAAGAACCAGTCTTTCATACAAACAGCTACTTATTTGTCTCTCCATCTCTCTAACGGTCCAATTTTCTTTTTCAGCTTCTATTTCATAGAATCTTCTTTCTTCAATATTTTGAATTCTAACTAAACGAATATAGTGAGTCCAACTTAATTTAAAAGGATTCTCAGAAAACGAAATCACTGATTTCGTTTTTTCATCCTGCGAATACGTCATATAAAATTTTCTTATTAATTCTAGATTTCTAACTGTGAATCCCTTTCCAAACTCTTCTGTAAGTTGCACTGCTAGATTTTTAATAAGCTCTTTTCCATACTCTGCCCTGCTTTCTCCATTTTGTTCCTCTTCAACAATATTTTTTCCAATTAAAAAATATGTCATAGTCATTGTTGAATTTACAGTGGATAAAACCTTTTTTCTAGCATTTTCCAAAAGACTTTTTATTTCATCGTAGATATGACTATCTCTTTTTAACTCCATAAAATACTCCTATAACTTTGGAGCTTTTATATTAAGCTCACCACAATATTTTTTCAAGCTTTCTGCCACAGATATTTTTCTCTCTCCAAGGCTATCTAATTTAGAGACAATCTCATCTAGATCAATCTCCTCCTCCTCTTCAAAAGTATCAACATATCTTGGAATATTTAAATTGTAATCATTTTCTGCAATCTCATTTAAACTTGCAACATGAGAGTACTTCTCAACCTCTTTTCTTTCAGAAAGAGTTGTAATTATTTTTTCAATATCCTCTTCTCTTAAAACATTTTGTGTCTTAACTTTTTCAAAATCATTTGATGCATCTATAAATAGAATATTATCTAAATACTTTCTAGTTTTCTTAAATACTAAAATTACTGTTGGAATAGATGTTCCATAGAAAATATTTGCAGGTAATCCAATAACAGCATCTAAATAGTTCTTCTCTTTAATTAGATACTCTCTTATAACCCCCTCTGCTGCTCCACGGAATAAAACTCCATGAGGTAAAACAGTTGCCATAGTTCCATTCTCTTCTAAGTGAGATAGCATATGTTGAACAAAAGCAAAATCTGCCTTTGTTTTAGGAGCCAACTTTCCATATTCAGAGAATCTTTCATCATCTAAAAACTTTGCTGCTGCTGTCCAGTTTGCAGAAAATGGTGGATTTGCAACAATAGCTTCAAATTTTCTTCCAATATGTCTATCATCTTCTAAAGTATCCCCTTGTTCTATATGAAAATCTGATGGTTTAACATCATGAAGTATCATATTCATTATAGCTAGGTTATAAGTTGTTTGATTTAATTCCTGTCCATAATAATCTGATATATTTGTTTCTTTAGCAACACGAAGTAAAAGTGATCCAGAACCACAAGTTGGGTCGTAAACAGATTTAACTCTATCTTTTCCTAAAGTTACAATTTTAGATAATATTTTTGAAACTTGCTGAGGTGTATAAAACTCTCCAGCTTTTTTCCCAGCACTACTTGCAAATTGTGCAATTAAGTACTCATAGGCATCTCCTAAAATATCTCTCTCTCCATTTCCTAGCTCAAAATCTATCTCAGATAAATGTTTTATAACGCTAGAAATTAGTGTATTTTTAGCTTCAACTGTTCTTCCAAGTTTTGTTGATTGTAAATCCACATCATCAAATACATGGACAAACTCTTTTTCACTACTGTGTCCAAGAGCTGATTGCTCTATATATTTTAATCCCTTATCCAATTTATCAATTATAAATCCACCATTGATAGCTTCTTCTACAATGTTGTGGAAAAGATAATCAGGCTCTAAAAAATATCCTAATTCATCTAGACACTCCTCTTTTAATTCCTCTCTCAGTTCATCATCTTCCCAAGCTTCATAAAAACTAATTTCATCAGCTTCTAATATTTCATTAGCAAATTTTTCTATTTTTTCAGATAGATACTTGTAGAATATAAAACCTAATATATAGTTTTTATATTCGTTAGCATCCATATTTCCTCTAAGTTCATTGGCCACTGCCCATAATTTTGTTTCTAACTGTTGTTTATCTAACATTTATCTTCTCCTTTTGATGTCTTACCAAGTGAACATCTCAACTATACTACTAATTTGATGTCCTATATAAGCTACTTTTTCTCTCATCTCTTTTAATTTTGGTTTTGTAAAAAAAGAAGCCTTGATATTATCTTTTTTCAATTTTCCTGAAAACTCGTACTCTTCAAAAACCTCTGCAATCTCTTCTTCCTTTAAATTTTCCTTTTGAACTAAACTATACACAGCCTCTTTTTTCTCAGCTTCTATAAACTTACTAAACTCACTTTCAAAATCGTTCTCTTCGTTTATATTAACCAAATTATTATCAATAAACTTTTCTAAAAGCTCCCTCTTACTTCTAAGAGTTACCTCTTTACTCATCATATCCAAAATAAACTTTTTATCTTTTGGAAAAGAGGAACTATTTTTATCTAAATCTTTCAAAAGATCTAAAATATAGTTAACATTAATGTCATCTCTTTTAAGTAACTCTATTTCAAAATCCACATCATCTAAAACTGAAGTTTTATTACGATCTCCACCTTTTGTTGATGCATATAAATCTAAATATTTACTTCGGAAGTCTTCAAATTTTTGTTCACTAATTTCTAAATCTTTAAAGTCAAACTCTGTAAAAACAGATAATCTTGTCATAAGTCGAATTAGTTCTCTAAATCTAGAAACAAACTCCAACTTTTCCTTTTCAGATTCTAAATCGTCAACTTCTCCAACCTCATATGTTTTCTCCATCATCTCAATCAACACTTTATTAAAATCATTCACATACTCTGAATATGGTTTCATAAGCACAGTTTGAAGTGCGTTCTCATCAGAATATAACTTTATAGCTTCATCTACACTTTTCTTTAAGTTACGAAAACAAACAATATTCCCCTGTTTTTTCCTTTCATCTAAAACTCTATTAGTTCTAGAAAAAGCCTGAACTAATCCATGATATTTTAAATTTTTATCCACATAAAGAGTATTCAAAAGTTTGCTATCAAATCCAGTTAAAAACATATTTACCACAAGAAGTATATCAATCTGTTTATCTTTAACTCTTTTGGCCACATCCACATAGTATTCATTAAATGTGTCAGTACTGTAATTTGTTCCAAAAGTTACGTTATAATCGGCAATATATCTTTCTAATTTGTCTCGAGAGTGTTCATCACTTCCATCATCCTCTTCGTTAGCTCCATAACTAAAAATCGTGGCAATTTTAAAATTATGATTTTTAGATTTAAAAAGCTCATAGTATTTAGTTAACACAGGTACAGAGCTAACAGCAAAGATTCCTGTGTAGCTGCCATTAAAAGTTTTTGCATTATGATTATTTATAATATAATCTGTGATTGCTGACAATCTCATATCAGATTCCATCAACTCTTTTGTGTCTATGGCTTCAACCTCTATATCTGGTTGATTTTTATTTTTATCTTTGTATCGACCAATATATTCAACTGAGAATCCCAAAACATTTTCATCACTTATGGCATCTTTTATAACATACTTATGTAAACAATCTCCAAAAAGGTCTTGAGTTGTTCTTAAATTATTGGCATTTTCAGAAAGAATAGGAGTTCCTGTAAATCCAAAATATTGAATATTATTAAAATATTCAGTTATTTTTTTATGCATATCCCCAAATTGAGAACGATGACACTCATCAAATATTAAAGCAATTTTTTTATCTTTTAAATCATTTAACCTATGATCATATTTTTCGTTATCTATAGCACGAGTCAACTTTTGGATTGTTGTTATTATAAGAGAGTTTGTTCCTGATAACTGTTTTACTAAAGATGAGGTATTGTCTGTTCCATCCACAGCTCCAGCACAGAAAGAGTTAAACTCTTTTGTCGTTTGATAATCTAAATCTTTTCTATCTACAACGAATATAACTTTATCAATTTTTTTATTTTGAGAAAGAAGTTGGCTTACTTTGAAAGATGTTAAAGTTTTTCCAGATCCAGTCGTATGCCATATGTATCCATTTTTATTAGTGGATGTAGCTTTTTCTAAAATAGCTTCCACAGCATAGTATTGATATGGTCTTAAAATCATAAGTACTTCTTGGTTTTGATTTAAAACAATATATTTAGTTATCATTTTCCAAAGGTGACATTTTTCTAAAAATGAATCTGTAAACTCATCTAAATTGCTAATTTTTTTATTTTCTTTATCTGTCCAAAAAAATGTAAACTTAAATGATGAGTTTCTATTGTTAGCATAGTACTTTGTATTTACCCCATTGCTAATTACAAAGATTTGTAGATAGTTAAAAAGTCCTTTAAACGAATGTTTATGATATCTATTTATTTGGTTGAACGCTTCTTTTAACTCAATCCCTCTTCTTTTAAGTTCTATTTGAACCATAGGAATACCGTTTATCAATAAAGTGACATCATATCTATTTTCATATTTCCCATGCATTGTTATTTGATTAGAAACTTGAAAAATATTTTTACACCAATTTTCTTTATCTAGAAATTGAATATACTCAGTACCTTCGTCTCTTTTTAATTCATATCTATCTCTTAAAATTTCTGCTTTTCTAAAAATCGATCCTTTATCTAAATGGATAAGAATTCTTTCTAACTCCTCTTCACTCAACTCAATATTATTAAGTTTCTCCAGTTGTTTTTTAAAGTTTTGATTTAATTCTTTTTCATCTTTAATTTCTATATATTTATATCCTTGATCTTCAAGTCTAGTTATAAGGCTTTTTTCAAGCATAGCTTCACTTTGAACAACCATATCTGTCTCCCTTTTTAAGATTTTTTCATCTGCTTATATTTTACCACAAACAAAAACCAAAACCAAAGAAAGATACTAATAATATCAATATTTATTATCAAATTAATCTTAAAAAACAAAAAAACAAGAGTTTTAAAAACTCCTGTTTTCACTAGATTTAATACTGCATATTCTATATAAAATATACCTTTATTCTAAAACTTCTAATTCTTTCTAAAGTTTTATCCCTTTTTCAAAATTACATTAAACCATCTTTCTTTTTCTCTTCCAGGCCTAACATCTCCAGTTTCAAAAGTTTCATAATAACAAAACTCTAAATCTTTTATTAAATCTAAAAATTTATCTTTCGTAAAACAAGTAAAACTTCTCCCATCTTTCTCATAGTTATTTTCTCCATATTTAAATGATGCATAAATAACTCCATTTTTCTTTAAAGCTTTATGACATCTTTTCAATGTTTCTAAAACCTCTTCCTCTCTTAGATGAAGTAATGAAGCACAAGCCCAGATTCCTATAAATCTATCTTGGAAATCTAAATCTTTCATATCCGCCACAATAACCTTTTGCCCAATAAATTCACTAGCTTTTTCAGCTAGAACTGGAGATAGATCTAAAGCTGTAACCGTAAACCCTTCATCTAAAAAGTGTTTAGCATCCCTTCCACTTCCGCAACCTAAATCAAGAATTTCCCCTGTTTTTTCTGAAAGTTTCTCTTCAAAAATCTTATAAGTAGCACTCATATCTGCATTTACTGTGTTGTTAAAAAAATCATCTGCATTATCATTATAAAATTTCATTGACATTTACCCCTCCAAATACTATATTTTACACTTATTATGAAATATACTCTTTTAAAAAAACACCTATATTTAAGTATTAAAACAGATTTTTTCCTATTTTATAAGTATTTTTATATAAATTAAAGTTAAAATATGCTGTTTTACTACTTTTTTGACAAAAGTTCATTTTTTTGACTCTCTAATTTCAATTTTAACCTTTTTGCTAATTTTCACTCTATAAAGTATGAGCACCCATATAAAATCAATTGAAACTGCACAAAATCGATTTTAAGGGTGCTCTTATCTTTTGTATTACACTTTATATATCTTTAGAGCTTCAACCTCTCTATTTCTTAACTCTCTTCAAGATTCTATCTTTTAAATTAAAATCTTTTTCAATTTTTTTATTAGTAAGTCTTTCTAAAGCAGATAGGTTTCCATAACGACAAATATCGTTCATTTCACTTTCAGAAAGAGTACTTGTTGTTTTTGACATCAACTCTTGAAAACGTGTTTTGTTAGCTATAAATTCTTTTATACAACTCTCCTCTTTTGTAGAAAAAAGATTATAAAAATCACTAACATAATTATCTGGAATCATATATGGATTTTCATTTGGAATAAACATAATCTGCATATTTGATCCTCTTGTCACATGGTGAAGAGTTTTATCAGGAGACTCCCAAACCGCGAACACTTGCTTTTCAAATAGAATATCCGACTCTAAAATTGATACTCCATATACAATTTTTCCACCGTGTAAGTCTATATATTTTGCAACCGTTTCAAAAGAATCATTAATATTGTATTTTCTTATTTGTATATTATGATCTAATTTTCGAGTTAAAAAAACATAACTTTTAGAATGGATAAATTGTTCTAATTCATTGTACATAATTTCTGGACAGTTTAATTTTGAGTGAGATTTCATTATTGCCTCCAAAAAATCAAATATTTTTTGATTTTACTTATATTATACCCCGTATAAGAAACATTTACAACAAATGATTGAAACTAAAACTTTTTTAGCTTTTAAAACATTAAATTTCTTTAATCAAATAACTACCCTTATTTGTTTTCTTTAAAGCATATAATGCTAAATCAGCTAACTTATACAACTCTTTAAAGTTACACTTACCCTTTTTATCATAAGCTACTCCAATAGTTGATTTTATCTTTATTTTTTCAATTGTCATTTCTAATTCAGCTATCATTCTTTCTAAGTAAACTTCTAAATCAACCTTAGATACATTCTCTAAATATACCACAAATTCATCTCCGCCTAGACGTCCTACAATCCCCTCTTTATCAAATATCTCCTTAAGTTTCATCCCAATGAAGGTTATGACCTCATCTCCTTTTTGATGTCCCATACTATCATTTATACACTTAAAGTTATCCAAATCAATTAGTATCAAGGATTGTAGTCCTGTTACTTTTTTAGCTATTATACTTTTTACTTTTTTTTCTAAAGCAGCTCTATTTAGAAGATTAGATAATAAATCCCTCTCCAAATTTTTACGTACTTTATTTAACTCTTTTTCTCTGTAAGTTATATCCATTATTATTACATGAAATAGATCGTTCTCTTCATCATAAGTTGCTACATCGTGTATCCACATAATTTTGTTGTCTTTGTTTTTTATTCTATATTCATAATCTAATTTTTTTTCAGCTCCTACAGCTTGATTCACTTTTTCTAAAATTTCAGTTAGATCATCTACTACCAACTCTGAAAATCTATTCTTATGAATTCTTTTCATTTCATCTTTTGTGTATCCTACCATCTTATAAAATGCTGAATTAGCTTTTAATATAGTAGAATATTTATCATTTTTACATATTAGTGCTCCGCAACTTATTTTTTCAAAAAAATCTATATCTTTCATATTATTTAACCTACTTTTTATTTTTCAAATTTAATTTATTACTCATACTTTTTAGCACAAACTCTTTTTAGAATCCATCTTAGTCGCCAAGTATAAAAATGGTGTATCCATAGCTGCAACTATCCATTTTAATATATATGTACTTAAAAATATCTCAAACATAACTTCAAAAGAGAAAATCCCTGTAAAAGCTAAAGTTGTAAATAAAATATTATCTACTAACTGACTTACCATAGTACTTCCATTATTTCTAATCCATAGATGCTTTGGAAACTTCTCTTTTAAAATCTTATATAGATATATATCCACATGCTGAGATATTGCATAAGATACTAATCCCACTATCATAAATCTTGGGAACAATCCAAAAATCGATTTTAAATTAGTATGCATCTCTAGTCCATCCGCTTCTGGAGTAAACATAAGTGCAAAATTTATCATAAATGCTATAACTATATTGGTAAAAAATCCTATCCATATAGCTTTCTTAGCCTCTTTTTCCCCATACTTTTCAGAAAGTATATCTGTAACTAAAAATGCACTAGCATAAGGTATATTTCCTAATGAAGCATGTAAACCAAAAAGTTTAACTAAAACCATTACTTCAACACTCGCTATAAACATAGATATTGGAATCCATATAAAAAGTCCCGTTTTTCCAAAACATTTATAAGCACCTAAAACAATAATAAAACTTAAAAACAGTTTTATTATCCATAACATCTCATTTTGTAATAACATTCCATTCATCATCATATTAATACCCCTTTAACACTATTTCATTATCTTTTTTATTTTCAGGAAAAACTCTGTGAAAGAAAAGCTCAAAGAATCTTTTCTCATCCACCTCTGTATTTATAAATACATTTGGTGTTTTTCTATAAAAATCTCCAATATCTATTAACGTCTGTCCAATGGCTCTTCCATTTTCAACACATTCTAAGTGAGTTAAAACTCCACTACATAGACTTGGCTCTATAAAATAAGCTACTGCTAAAGGATCGTTTATTACACAACCTAAAGTTCTTTCTTGCATCCAATGAAAATCAACATAAAATCCTGTTATATTATAAATAAAATCAGCTATTTCATTTTTCATCTGCTTTAAGTACTCTCTATAGTTTGGTGTTAAAACTATTTTTCTAGTTACATCTAGTGGAATAAGCTCTATTGGCTTATCTACATTTTCAAAAACAATATTTACTGATTCTGGATCTACCCAGTAGTTAAATTCAGCTACTTGAGAACAATTCCCATTGGTTCTAAAAGCACCTCCCATGGAAACAATTCTTTCAGCTCTTTTTAAAATCTCTTTTTCCCTCTCCACAGCCTTTGCTAAATTTGTCATTGGACCTAATGCTATGATAGATATATCATCATTCTCTTTTAAAGTTTTAACAAGATAATCCACAGCTCCTAATTTAATAGCATCTTTTGGAATGACAACTTCTGGTAAAACATCTCCAACTCCGTCGTCTCCATGGGTATCTTGAGCTGTTACTAAATCTCTTTTAATCGGATTATTATCTCCTAAGAAAATAGGAATATCCTCTCTTTTTAGTAACTTTAAAACTCGATAAGCATTAACTCCTCCAAGCTCCACTGGAACATTTCCAGCACAAATAGTAATTCCAATAACATCTAGCTCTGGTGATTTCAGTGCTAAAATCAGCGCCAGTGAATCATCAATTCCTGGATCACAATCAATAATTACTCTTTTCATAACCTCTCCCTTTCTGGGATCCACACAAACAAAAAAGGCTAGAATAAACCTAGCCCCTTGCTGGTTTTTTTTACAGATGGATCTCCCAAACATCTTTTTTTATAAATTTAATTCTTAAAGAGTATATCATCTCTTTTAGATTTTTTCAACTAAATCTGATTACAGCTTTATAATATAAAACTTCACTCCATTTATTACAATTGCATCCTCTTTTTTCTTCCCGATCTTATCGAACTTACTGTGAGTATATCTTCTCACTAATTTAGCTGGATAATCTTTTGAAGTTTTAATAGAGATTAACTCAATTGTACTTAAAAGCTCCACTCTATCACTCGAAACTAAATAATCATCTGCACCATAAGAAAATAAAACTCCTTTATAATAACCATCTGGTTTTATCATCTTAAAATTAAAATTCTTTCCTGTTTGTTTTACTATGTACTGCCCTAAAGCAGATATTTTTTCCTTCATTTCTTACCTCTTTTATTTCTTATTCTACTTTTATCTTTAAAAGCATTTTTTTGTGTCCTGATCCACAAGGTAATGTACATTTAGCAGTATATTCTCCAACCTCTTTTGGTGTTATCTCCACTGTTTGGGCTTTTCCAGGAGATGCTTCTAAGTTAAACCCTAAGTCTCTTGATCCTAAACCATGATCTCCCTCTTTGCTTATCAAAGTTAATTTCACAGGTTCATCTTTTTTTAAAACAATCTCTTTTGGTTCATAACCCCAATTATACGCAGTTATATCAATCTCTTTTCCCAAAAGTGTCGCTGATAAAAATGTACATAATCCTAAAATTTTAAAAATTTTCATAATCTACCTCCTAAACTTAAAATAAGTTAAAAGGTATTACCAACTAAATCTCTTTTTTCATTTTTTCGCAGAATTTTTTTGCTTTTAAACTGCTTTCATCTATATCTAACTCTATTTTTTTTATAGAAGTATCCTCTTCAGGTAAATGAGTTAAAATAAAATACCCCAATCCTCTATTTTGATACTTGGGACAAATAAAAAGTTTTTCAACTTTAAAAGTTCCTACTTCACTTTGTGATTTTAAAAATATAGCTCCTATTATCTCATTTTCTAAAAATATAACTTTTCCCACACTGTTTTCTGTTATATTTTTAAACTCTTCGTAACTCTCTTTTTTTAAACTTTTTCTAAATGCATTTCTATTTATATTCCAAAGAGTATTACAATCACCTACTTTAAACTCTTTAATCTCTACCATTCTTACCTCCTCTAAACTTTCTTTAACTCCCTTTCAGGTTTTCCAAAATAATATCCCTGTCCATAGCAAATTCCAATCTCTTTTAAAAATTCGAATTGCTCCTTTTCTTCAATTCCTTCTGCTACAACTTTAAGTTTTAAACTTTTTATCATATTTGTTAGTCCTAAGTACACATTTCTTCCTTTATCACTACCTCCACCAATACTTGAAATTAATGATTTATCAAATTTAACAACATCTATTGGTAAAGTTGTTAATAAACCTACTGTAGAATATCCTGCTGTAAAATCATCAATTGAAAGATATATACCTTTTTCTCTAAAACTATTTAATTTCACTATAACATCTTCTACATCCTCTAAAAATGTACTTTCTGTTATCTCTATCTCTAAATTCTTTCCATTTAAAGAATATTTATTTAAAAGCCCCAGTACATATTCTACAATATCTTTTCTTTTTAAGGTTTCAATAGACATATTAAAAGACATTCTAAAATCTTTATCCACATAATTTTTATCAAGAAGCTGCTTAGTTTTCCTTATTGCATGCTCCGCAACCTTATAGTCAATTTTATAAATTAATCCTAAATTTTCTGCTATTGGAACAAACTCATCTGGTAAAATCTGACCTAATAACTTATTTTCCCACCTTGTTAAAGTTTCTGCTCCAATTACATCCCCACTTTTTAAATCAAATTTCTCTTGAAACACTGAATAAAATTCTGTATCAATTGATATATCTATCATATTTTCTATTATTTTTTTTCTTCTATTACTTTTTATAAAATTATGAGTTGCTTCTTGTGACCAATTTTTTTTGCTTTTCTTTGCTGAATACATTGCTAAATCAGCGTACTTAAAAGCATACTCCATTGAATTTTTTTCTTTTTTAAAGTAATATCCTAAACTAAATGAAATATTATACTTTTTCATTAAATTTGAATTTTTAAAAAGAGTTTCTAATTTTTCTACTTTTAATCTAATATCTACTTTGTAACAAGAAAATATATAAAATTCATCGCCTGATATTCTAAATATATAATCATTTATAAAAACTTCTTTTAAAATTTTACTTGCTTCAATTAATATCTTATCACCATAATCATGTCCATACGTATCATTTAACAGTTTAAAATTATTTAAATCCATCAGAAGAGTGCAACCACTTATATTACTATTATTTTTACAAAACTCATTGTATACTCTTCGGCTGTATAGACCTGTTAACTCATCTTTTAGTAGTTCTTTATTTTTTTTCTTATGTATTAATACTTTAAAAGTTTGATAAGCTACTAGTGCTAATAAAGCTATGCAACTTAAAATTATTACTCCAACTAACTCTCTATGTTTTTCTTGTTCTTGTAAAACCTCTTTCTTTTTATTCAAATTCGAAATTTTAATAATATCCTTTAAATCTACCATTTCTAATATAGCTTTATTTAAAATATTTTTTAATACTATTCTATCTTTATTTAAAGCTAAGTTTATTGGTACATTTTCAAGTATTTTTATGTTAAATCTTTTTTTATCGTATATATCTGAATTTAAAGATAAAACTGTAGTTAATTTATCATTTTTTAAATCTGTTAACATTTTATCTCTATTTAAATAAGTTTTTATATCATTTTTTAAAAAATGATCTTTAGCTACACTTTCTTCTATTGAATTTTTTATAACACCAACTATTTTTTTATTAGATAAGTTTTTGAAATTTTCTATTTGATAAATATTTAAATCATAAATTTTTTTAGTGAATATAAACTTCTCTTCTCTTTCAACTGTTTTTGAAAGAGTTAAAACATCTATTTCACCTTTATTAAACTCTTCATAAATATTAGTCCATTCTATTTTTTCGCCATTTTCTTTTTGATTTATATTAATATTTAACTTTCTAAATAAACAACTTAATAAATCCGGAAGAACTCCTACAAATTTTTTATCTATAAGTGAATAATTACTAATATTTTCAATATTTCCATAAGATATTTTTAAAGGCTCTAAGTTTTTTAGGTATTCTCTCTCTTCATTTGTTAAAGAATTTAGAAATTTATTTTTAAATATATACTCTCTTCTATTTTTTAACCAATTCTCTATTTTAGGGTTGTATTTCTCATCTAAAGCATTATTTATTATATTTTTTAAATTCTCATACTCTTTTCTAACTCCAATTGTAGCTTCTGGTAATCCACCTATATTTAATTTATTGGATTCTCCTATTGCGCTTAAATTTGTTTTTGCAAAATATTTAGCTTTCTCCATATCTATTTCATCTATTTTAATAATTCTCATTTCTAATTCATTTTTCAATTTGAATCTCTTTAAAAATTCTTCATAGACACTATTTTTAGTTACATAGATATCCACTCCGTTTAAATCATCTGGAGCATTTAAATTTTTCTCTTTAGACACAATAACTAACTCTTCATCAAAAATTTTATTTGTAAACGCTGCAAAACTATCCCTAGTATTAGTTTTAGATAAAAAATTTAAAATATCAATTTCTTCATTTTGAAATTCATTATATAATGTGTCCCAATTTCCTTTTCTTACTTTTATATCTAATTGCAAGTAATCTTTTAATAACTCTTCTAAGATATCATTTAATGATTCATCGTCTATTTTATCATTTGCAAAATAGTTAGTCTTCATTCCTAAAACTAACTGTTTTTTTCTTAACTCCTGAAGATACTCTTTCTCCTTTTGGTTTTTAGGAATATATATATCCATTGAAATTATAAATTTAAAACTCAAAAAGAAAAGTAAAAGTATTCCTTTTATACGCATTCATCCCCCCTCGAAAATTAGAAGTTATAAAATCTTTTCTAAAAACTGTTCAATTTCACTTTTTATTTCAGAAATAGAAAAAAATCTTACTTTCTTTATAATTTCTATCCCGTCATAATATATTATTAAAACAGGCGTCACAAAAACTAAAAATTCTCCTGTCACTTCAGGATTCATTTTTATATCTATTGGAAAAAATTTAGAATTTTCATATTCTTTAGAAAGCTCCTCTAACCTAGGGAGCATAGCACCATCCACTCAACATTTTTTTGTTCCATCATAGATATATACAAATCCAAATTTCTCACTTTTCATATCTTTATAGTTCATATTCCCCTCCCTATAAATGATTTTATATCTTTTATTTAAATTATATCTTGATTTCCATTTTTTTTCTAGGAAAAACTAAAAATTCTTTTCCATTTTTTATTTTTTGGTTTTACTTGTCTTTTACCTGTTTTTTATTTTACCTTTACATACATACCGTATAATACTATTAAATTCAAAAACGGGGTGATTTTATGACATTTAATAAAAAAATATTAGGTTCATTGGTTTTAACAACACTTTTAGTTAGTTGTGGCTCTTCTGAAAAACCTGTGTCTAAAGAAAATAATAAAACAAAAGAGATTACAGTTTATACAGCTTTAGAAAACGAACAGATCCCTGAGTATCTTCAATCTTTTAAAGAACAATATCCTAACATAAAACTTAATATTGTTAGAGAATCAACAGGTGTTATCGTTTCAAGAGTTTTAGCTGAAAAGGATAATCCACAGGCTGATGTTATCTGGGGAACTGCTGCTACTGGACTTTTAGTTTTAGATGAAGCTAATCTTTTAAAGGAATATTCTCCTAAAGATATTGAAAAAATAAATCCAAAATTTAAAGATAATACAGGTAAAGATCCTAAATGGGTTGGAAACAACGCTTGGATGACAGCTATTTCAGTTAACACTATTGAAATGAAAAAATTAGGTTTAGAAGAACCTAAGAATTTCTCTGATCTTTTAAAACCTGAGTACAAAGGTTTAATCTCTATGCCTAATCCTGCTTCTTCTGGAACTGGATTTTTAACAGTTTCTGCTTTAGTTCAACTTTTAGGAGAGGAAAAAGCTTGGGAATACATGGCTAGCTTAGATAATAATATGGGTGTTTATACTCACTCAGGATCTAAACCTGCTAAAACAGCTGCATCTGGAGAGTATCCAATTGGAATATCTTATGGATATCCTGGAATAAAAATAAAAAATGATGGAGCTCCTATTAATGTTTATTTCCCTAGTGAAGGTTCTGGTTGGGATTCTGAGGCTAATGCTCTTATAAATAAAAAGAATATTAAAGATGAAGCTAAGGTGTTTTTAGATTGGGCTATCTCTGAAGATGCTATGAAAATGTATGCTAAATCTTACGCTATTGTTTCTAGAGATATCAATGTTACTCCACCAAAAGGGTTCCCAGAAAATCCTATCAATCAATTAATTGCCAATGATTTCTCTTGGGCTGCTGCTAACAAAGAGCGTATTTTAACTACTTGGGAAACAAAGTTTGGTTCTAAAACTGAGAAAAAATAATATCTTTTTTATAAAACTACAGATTTCTCTGTAGTTTTTTATTTTTTACAAATTCTTAACCTTTGTTTTACTCTTAGTTTACTTGGTTTTAATTTGTTTTTAACTTAGATGATGTAATATATCTTTATATGATGAAAACGAGGAGGAGTTAATGAGTTATTTAAAGATAAAAAATGTTGAAAAAACTTTTGGTAAATTTAAAGCACTAAATAATATAAATTTCGAAATAGAAAGAGGAGAGTTTATCTGTTTTTTAGGTCCATCTGGTTGTGGTAAAACAACACTTCTTAGAATTATTGCTGGGCTTGAAAATGTAAATAGTGGTGAAATTTTTTTAAAGGATGAAAACATTACAAAAAAACACCCTGCTAAGAGAAATATGTCAATCGTTTTCCAATCTTATGCTCTTTTTCCAAATTTAACAGTTGGAGAAAATATTGCTTATGGGATGAAAAACAAAAAAATACCAAAAGATATAATTCAAAAGAAAATAGATGAGTCTCTTGAGCTTGTTGGTTTAAGAGGTCAAGAGCATAAATATCCAAATGAACTTTCAGGTGGACAACAACAAAGAGTTGCACTTGCTAGAGCAATATCTTACTCACCAGATATTCTTTTATTAGACGAGCCTCTTTCAGCTCTTGATGCTAAAGTAAGAGAAAAGCTTAGAAACGATATAAAAGATCTTCAAAAAAAACTTGGAATCACAACTATAATGGTTACTCATGATCAAGAGGAAGCTCTTTCAATGTCAGATAGAATAATCGTTATGGATAACGCTAAGGTTGTTCAAGTTGGAACACCACAAGATATATATGAAAATCCAGCTAACAATTTCATTGGAGATTTTATAGGAAAAGTTAATAAGTTTGAACTCAATGGAACAAAAGTTATGGCTAGACCTGAGGATATCTCTCTTGCTGATGAGCAAACAGATAACTTCTTTATGGGAACATTAGAATCTTGGGAGTATATGGGATCATACTACAGATTAAAAGTTAATAAAAAGAACTACATTATTGAAGTTGATATCTGTAGAAATAAAATTGCTCATATTCCACTAAAAAAAGATCAACATATCTTTCTTAAAGTTGAAAGGACTTTAGGAGGAGGAGTTGAATGGAGCTAGTTTTTAAAAAAACTGAAAAACTACTTTCAGAAAAAATTAGAGATATCATTGTTTGGGGAATTGTAATCTTTTTCGTTGTTACTCTTCTCTTTCCACTTATCTCTTTAAATATAAAAGCAACAGAGGACAATGCTGGAAACTTCATTGGTTTACAAAATTTTATCCAATATCTTACTAGCCCTGGAGTGGTATCCTCATTTTTTAATACAGTTAAAATAGCAACTTTAACTATGGTTATAACTTTAATTTTAGGATTTGGTTACTCTTACGGAATGGCTAGAAGCAATATAAAAGGAAAAGGAGTTTTAAAGTTTTTAATTCTTCTACCTATATTTGCTCCAACTATGCTACACGGTATCTCACTAGTTTATCTATTTGGAAGAATGGGTGTCATAACTACTGGATTCTTTGGTAGATTTCCTAATCTTGCAACAGATATAAATCTATACGGTTCAACTGGAATTGTAATTAGTGAAGTTATATATACTTTGCCTCAAGCTTACTTAATTATCTCTATGGCTCTACAAAATAGCGACTATAGACTCTATGAAGCTGCTAAAACTCTTGGAACAAGTAAAGTGAAACAATTTTTTACAATAACGCTTCCATCTTGTAAATATGCTGTTTTTTCTACAGCTACAGTTTCTTTTATTCTTGCATTCACTGACTTTGGAGCACCTAAAGTTGTTGGTGGAAACTATAATGTTTTAGCTACAGATATCTATAAACAAGTTATCGGACAGCAAAATTTAGGAAGAGGGGCAGTTGTTAGTATTCTTTTACTTATTCCTGCAGTAATCTCGTTTTTCTTTGAAAAATCTTTAGAAAAAAAACAAAGAGATACCTTCAATGCAAAATCTATGAACTATCGAATTGAAAATTCAACTGGTAGAGATATTTTTTTCTATAGTTTCTGTTGGTTTACTGGTCTTAGTATATTAGGACTTTTTATTACAGCTGGAGTGGCTTCTTTTGTTAAAATGTGGCCCTATAATTTTGAACTTACTTTAAATAACTATAAATTCTTTGATTTTAATGGTGGAGCTTTCCATTTTTATAAAAATTCAATTACTATAGCTTTGCTTTCAGCTCTATTTGGAACTATCATTGCATACCTTGGAGCATATATATGTTTAAAAACTGAAAGTTTAACAAAGCTTAGAAATATTATTAAATTTTTCGCAATAGTACCTTTAGCTCTTCCTGGAATGGTTTTAGGTTTAGGATATATTTTCTTCTTTAACATGAACTATATTAGAATTCCACTTCTTGGTTGGATAAATAATCCATTCAATAGTTTATATGGAACCCTTTGGATATTAGTTCTTGTAAACATAGTACACTTTTTCTCTGTTGCTTTTATGACAGCATCAACTTCTTTGAAAAAGTTAGACAAAGAGTTTGAAATTGTATCTCTTTCTATGGGTGTTCCTTGGTATAAAACATTTTTCAATGTAACTCTACCACTTACTAAACACACTATTGGAGAGATATTCATATATTACTTTGTAAACTGTATGACTACAGTTTCAGCAGCCGTTTTCTTATATACTTCAAAAACAACTCTTGCATCTATTGCAATGGTTAACCTTGATGAGGTTGGAGATCAGGCTAAAGCAGCAGCAATGGGAATTTTAATTGTTGGAACAAATCTTTTAGTAAAAGCAATTTATGAAATAATAAAAAAAAGAAATTTTGGGAGGAATAAATAATGAGAAAAGAGATTAAGGCAGTTATATTTGATTGGGCAGGTACTACAGTAGATTATGGATGTTTTGCACCACTTGATGTTTTTGTTCAAGTATTTAAAGAGATTGGTATTGAGATAACTTATGAAGAAGCTAGAAAACCTATGGGAATGTTAAAAATAGATCACATTAAAGCACTATTAAAAATGGATAGAATACACTCTTTGTGGTTAGAGAAATTTAATAGAGAATACACTATGGATGATATCAACTCTTTATATGAAAGATTTGAAGAAGTTTTATTTGCTTCTTTAGAAAACTTTGCTGAACCTGTTCCTGGAATACTAGATCTTCAAAAAGAGTTAAGAGATAGGGGAATAAAGATTGGAAGTACTACTGGGTATACAAAAGAGATGTTAGATATTGTTGCTCCTAAAGCAAAAATATTTGGATACTGTCCAGATTTTAGAATTACATCAACTGAAGTTCCTGCTGGTAGACCATTTCCATATATGATTTATCAAAATATGATAACTTTAAATGTTCCAAGTGTAAGCTCTGTTATAAAAATTGGAGATACAACTGTTGATATGAAAGAGGGAAAAAATGCTGGTGTTTGGGCTGTTGGTATCTTAAAAGGTGGAAGTGAACTTGGACTTTCTCAAAAAGAAGTTGAAACTATGGATTCTGCTGAACTAAAAAAATTAATGGATGCAACTGCAAAAAGATTATATTCTGCTGGAGCTGACTATGTTGTTGAGCAAGTTGGAGACTTACCTAATATAATTGATATCATTAACGCTAAAATGAATGCCGAAGAGGTTATCTAACATGAATAAAATTACATCTGAAGGGGATATTAATACCTCTTCAAATCGTAAAATTTGGCAAGAAAAAAATATAAATTATGAAACTAATTGCATTCTTAGAGATGATGAAGATATCTTTCTTCATCAATCTCTTTCAACACCTTGTCTAAATGTTTTAAAAAAATCTAAAGGTATATATTTAGAAGATATCTCTGGAAAAATCTATATGGATTTTCATGGAAATAATGTGCACCAAGTTGGTTTTGGAAATGAAGATGTTAAAAATGCTATTATTCAAGAGATGGAAGAACTTCCATTTTCTCCTAGAAGATATACGAATAACTCTGCTATAACTTTAGCTAAAAAACTTTCTGAAAAGACAAATGGTCTTTTAAATAAAGTTCTATTTTCACCAGGAGCAACCTCTTCTATTGGAATGGCAATGAAATTAGCTCGACTTGTCACTAAAAAAGATGGCTTTTTATCTTTTTGGGACTCCTTTCATGGTGCTTCAATAGATGCTATCTCCTTAGGGGGTACTGCTCATTTTAGAAATGGTATTGGGAGTCTTTTAACTGGATGCGAGCACTTAATCCCTTATAGTAACTATAGACCTATTTTCCCTGAGGACACTTTTCTAAATATTTTAGATTACACTCTAGAAAAACATGGAAATATAGCAGCCTTTTTTATGGAAACCATTAGAAATACTGAAGTAGAGATTCCATCATATAAACTTATGAAAGGAATAAGAGATATCTGTACTAAACACAATACCCTTTTAATTTTAGATGAAACTGCAATTGCTATGGGAAGAACTGGAAAATTCTTCGCCTTTGAACACTATGATATTGTCCCAGATATTATTGTCATTGGGAAAGGGCTTGGGGGTGGAATATTTCCAATCTCTGCTCTTTTAACAAAAGATGAATTTAATATTGGTCAATATACATCTTTAGGGCACTATACTCATGAGAAATCCTCTGTTGGATGTGCTGCTGCTAATGCTGCCATAGATTTTATTGATAACAATAATATTTTAGAAAAAACATCTAATATGGAGAAATTTATTTTAGATAGATTAAATACATTAAAAAATAAATATGAAATTATCGGTGATGTAAGAGCTATTGGACTACTCTTTGCAATTGAACTTGTAAGAGATAGAAAAACAAAAGAAAAAGCTGAGTCTGAAGCTGATAGAATTCTTTATAATTGCCTTGATTTAGGTCTTAGTTTCAAAGTTTCTAGTGGAATATTAACACTATCACCACCACTTATTATTGAAAAACATGAACTTGAAAAAGCTCTTGAAATTCTTGAAAAAAGTATAAAAATTGAAAATATAAAACTATTTGGAGGAAACAACAATGAATAACAATAACTTAACAGATAAACCATATATCCTTTTAACACCAGGACCACTTACAACATCTTCTGGAGTTAAATCAGCTATGCTTAAAGATTGGTGTACTTGGGATAACGAGTATAACTCTTTAGTTCAAGATATGAGAAAAAGAGTTTTAGATGTTGCTGAAGCTGGAGATGACTATACTATGATTCCTATGCAAGGAAGTGGAACTTTCTCTGTTGAGGCTGTTTTAACAACTGTTGTTGGAGAAAATGAAAAAGTTTTAATTCTTTCAAATGGTGCATATGGAGATAGAATGAAAACTATTTGTGACACAGCAAAAGTTAAAAATGCTATCTATAAAATTGAACAAACTGAAACTTATGATTTAACTCATTTAGAAAATATTTTAAAGGAAGATAAAGAGATTACTCATGTTGCTGTTGTTCACTGTGAAACTACATCAGGAATTTTAAATCCAATTAAAGAGATTGGAATAGTTGTTAAAAACTACAATAAAACTTTTATAGTTGATGCTATGTCTAGTTTTGGAGGAATTCATTTTAGTATTCCTGAGTATCAAATTGACTTTTTAATTAGTTCATCTAATAAATGTATCCAAGGAGTTCCTGGATTTGGATTTATTATAGCTAAACAATCTGAACTTTTAAAGTGCGAAGGAAAGGCTCGTTCTCACTCTTTAGATATCTTCGATCAGTGGAAAGTTATGGAAAGTGGAAATGGAAAATGGAGATTTACTTCACCTACTCACGTTGTAAGAGCATTTTACCAAGCTCTTTTAGAGCTAGAAGCTGAAGGAGGAGTTAAATCTAGAGAAAAAAGATATAAAGAAAACCAAGATAAACTTGTTAACGGTATGGAAACTCTTGGATTTAAAGCTATCATCTCTTTAGAAAAGCAATCTCCTATTATTACTACATTCTATGCTCCGAATCATCCTGATTATAAGTTCGAAACTTTTTATTCAAAACTTAAAGAACAAGGATTTGTTATATACCCTGGTAAATTAACAAAAGAAGAGAGTTTTAGAATTGGTAACATTGGAGAAGTTTACCCTACAGATATTGATACTTTAATCAACTCTATTAAGAATTCAATGTTCTGGAGATAATCTATGTTAATGGAAGAACGTAGGCAACTTATTTTAAATGAAATAAATATTAAAAATATCGTTTATGTGAAAGATCTTGCAGTGAGATATAGTGTAACTATGGAAACCATTCGAAAGGATTTAGAAGAGATAATATTTGAAAACCAAGATATTAAAAAAGTTTATGGAGGAGCTCTAAAAAGCTCCTCTAGCATAATTGATGAAAGTTACAATTTAAGAAAGGAACTTTTCTCCAATGAAAAAACTATTTTAGCTCAAAAAGGTATTAACCTCATCAATGATGGCGATTCTATATTTTTAGATGCTGGAACTACAATCTCTAAAATAGTTCCATATTTAAAAAATAAAAAAAATCTTAAAATTGTCACTGTCTCTCTTTCTGTTATTAATGAATTTATAAATTTTTTCAGTAATATTGATCACACTCACTCTATATTTCTAATCGGTGGAGAGGTTAAACTAAATCTTTTATCAACATCTGGAATTAAAACATCTTTAGATATCAACAATTATTTTTTCGATAAAGCTTTTTTAACTTTAGATGGTTTATCTTTAGAAAATGGTATAACATCACATAATCACGATGAAGCACTAGTTACTAGAACAGCCTTAAAACATTCTTTAGAAAATATATTTTTAGTTACTGATGAAAAATTCAATACCTCTAAATTTTATAAAGTTTGTGATTTAAATCAAGTTAATTACCTTGTTTCTGTAAATCCTGAAAACAGTTTCCTAAAAAATTTAGTTAAAAATTTTAATATAAATCTCTATTAATGTGTTATAATTTTTTTATTAAATAACGGAGGTAGACTATATGAAGAAAACACTATTTATACTTAAAAATTGTGATAGTTGTGATGTAGTAAAAGGTTTATTCAATAATAGACATGATTTAACTATCTATGATTTGACTGAAGCTAAAGACTTAGCACAAAAACTTAATGTTACTTCAGCTCCTACTTTAGTAGTTGAAGATTGGGAAAGTGTTACTAACTACGTTGGAGTTGAAAAAATTAAAGAGTATTTAAGTGATGAACCTACACCAAATTATCCTTGTGTTTGTTCTGAATAGTTTTACTGATTAAAGGGGGATTTTATGATTGAATTTAAAAATGCATTGAAAAATGGAGATTTAGAAAAATTAAAAGCTAAATTAGAAGATGGAATTGATATTAATGATAGAAGCGGGGAATACAGATACCCTATTCATAAAGCTGTTCTTTTAAAGGATGTAGATATTGTCAGATTATTTTTAAAGCATAATGCTGACATCAATATCCAAGAACCACTACAAGGTAATACACCTATCAACCTTGCTATTTTCAATAAAGATTTACAGATGGTAAGTTTTTTAAAAGAAAATGGTGCTAATTTAGATATCAAAAATAGCTGGGGAATGAACTCACTAGAGTATGCTATCTATCTAAAAAATAATATGAATTTTGATGATATTGATGATATTATTGAAATCTTAAAATAAGAAAAAAAGAGCATTTATATTTTTAAATGCTCTTTTTTTTGACCTTCATATATACTTATCTCTCCACTAAATAAATAAGCCATAGCACAAGCTACAAAAAGATAGCCTGCCATATTATAACCAAATATCTCTATTCCTATTAAAAATGATGCTAAGAAAGTATTTGTAGAAGATGCAAATACAGCACAATATCCAGTTGCTGCTAAAAACTCCACAGGAATTCCAAACCAACTCCCCAAAATACCACCTAAACATGCTCCTATAGCAAAAATTGGAGTAACCTCTCCCCCTTGAAATCCTATTCCTAAAGTGAATATAGTAAAGAACATCTTTAATATCCAATCATAGGAATATAGTTTTTCTTTTGAAAAAGCTATATCAATTAGATTAGTTCCTAACCCACTATATCTTCCACCATAAACTAACCAGATTAAAAATGCTAATATTATTCCTCCGAAAAATATTTTTTTTATTGGATCTAAATTCATCATATATTTATTCTTTTTAAATTTTTTTAAGAAAAAAGCAAAACAGTGACCAGCTACTGCAAAAATAAAACTTGCCATTATAAACATAGTTATATTTCTCATATCACTTTTTGGAAACTCCTCTATTAAAAAATGAAAATGTTTCATCTCAAAATATTCTGATACTCCAAAGGCTGTATAAGCTGCTAAAAATGCTGGAAATAACGCTTTATATTCCACAACTCCCATATTCAAAATCTCTAAAGAAAATATTGTTGCTGCAAATGGAGTTCCAAAAAGTCCTGAAAATCCAGCTGAAATTCCTGTTGAAATAAGAATTTTTTTCAAATCATTTATATTTAATTTTATTTTTCTTTCTACATATATTGTTATAGTATTTGCTACTGTTGCTCCTATCTGTACTGCTACTCCCTCTCTACCAGCTGAACCACCAAAAAGATGAGTCGCCCATGTTGAAACAATAGAAAATGGTATTAATCTTTTAGGAATAATTACATTCTCCATATGTGCTGCTTCAAATACATAGCCCATTCCTTTTAAAGATCCTTTCCCATATTTTTTATATAAAAATATCATTAAAACACCCACAAAAGGTAAACAAATTATTAATTTATTAAAATATTCAACTCTTAAATTTGCTGCTAATATCAATCCTTTTGAAAAAAATACATCAATAATACCTACTATTAGTCCTGTTATAATTGAAAATCCTGAAAAAAATAGAGCTCTTATTATTCTGTCCTTCATATATTCCTCCTTACTCTACTTGTTTTCAGTTACATTTACATCTAAAATATTAAATGGAACGTTTACTCCCTCTTTATTAAATACTTCTAAAATATAAGCCATTAACTCTCCTCTAACTTTATAATAACCTTTTGTTGGGGTCCAAACCATAAATAAAATATTTATACTTGAATCTCCATATTCCATTGTATGTATAAAGTTTTCTCTATCTTTATTTAACCCTTCGTAAGTATTAGCTATATTTTCCAATATACTAATTACTTTTTTCATATCAGAATCATAAGATACCGATAACATAAGTTTTATACGTCTAAAAAGATTTGCATCATAGTTTATAATATTTCCACTAATCATTACATTATTTGGAACTATGACTCTTCTTCCATCTAAACTAGTTATATATGTTGAGAATACCTCTATTTTCGAAACTTCTCCCATTACACCATTTATCTTTATAAAATTTCCTATACTAAAAGGTCTTGTAAAAAATAGTACTACTCCACCTGCTAAATTCGATAGAAACTCTTTTAAAGAGATACCTACACCTAAACCAATAGCACTGATCATTGTAGCTATTGATGCTTCACTAAAACCAAATGCCAATAATCCTATTAAAAAAAACATTACATTTAATCCTAATTTTGTAACTGATTTAGTGAATTGCTTTGTATTAATATCTTGATTAACTACTGGTATTTTATCTATATACTTGTCTACTTTTTTTGTAAAATACGAACCTAAATACAGTATAATTATAAAAACAAATGTTCTAATTAAAAATTCAATTGCATCATGACCCAATGTCTGTAGCAATGGCTCCCCTGAACTATTTTTTATTTGTAGTAAACTATTAACTGTTTCCATATTACTTCCTCCCAAAATAAACTTTCTCTATAATTTATATTACAGATTTAATAAATATATCCTTTAATTTTTTTATAAATTTAAAAGGAAATCTTTATTTTTTTTGTAGAAATAGCACAGATACATTAACTAGCATAGGAGGTATTTTTTATGGAAAAATGGAGATGTAAAGTTTGTGACTGGATTTATGATCCTGCTACTGGGGATCCTGATAATGGTGTAGCTCCTGGTACTGCTTGGGAAGCTGTTCCTGAAGATTGGGTTTGTCCTATATGTGGTGCAGCAAAAGACGAGTTTGAAAAAGAATAACTTTTTTTACTGGGGTACTTTTTAATACCTCAGTTTTTTTTAATTTTTTAAATATAATTTAGGAGGTTATCTATGTCTATGTTTTGTTTTCAATGTCAAGAAACTGCTATGAATAAAGGTTGTACTGTTAGAGGTGTTTGTGGTAAAGCCTCTGAAACTGCTAATTTACAAGATTTATTAATACACATGGCTAAAACGATTTCTGCTTATATTGAGCTTTTAAATGATAAAATTCCTATAACTGATGATTTACATCGTTGGGTTGTAAATGCTCTTTTTGTTACTATTACTAATGCTAATTTTCACGATGACGCTATTATAAGAGAGATTGAAGCTGGTGAATCTTATAGAACTGCTCTTGAAATAGAACTTTTAAATAATAAAATCTCTGTTCCTGAAAAATATGCAAAATATATTAACTGCCCTACTGATCTTAGTTCAGATGATTCTCTTTTAGATTATGCTGAAAAAGTTGGTGTACTTAGAACAAAAAATGAAGATATTCGTTCTTTAAGAGAGACTATTATATATGGACTAAAGGGAATGTGTGCTTACGTTGAACATGCTTTTAATTTAGGATTTGAAGATGTTTCAATATACAGATTTATTGAAGAAACTTTAGCTAATGTTGACGATGATTCTTTAACTATTGATGAGCTAGTACAAATGGTTCTAAATGTTGGTAAAGTTGGTGTTGATGCTATGGCCCTTTTAGATAAGGCTAATACAACATCTTATGGACACCCTGAAATAACTAAAATTAATATTGGTGTTAGAAACAAACCTGGAATCTTAATATCAGGGCATGATTTAAAAGATTTAGAAATGCTTTTAGAGCAAACTAAAGGTACTGGAGTTGATGTTTATACTCACTCTGAAATGCTTCCTGGTCATGCATATCCATTCTTTAAAAAATATGATAACCTTGTAGGTAACTACGGTGGGTCTTGGTGGCATCAAACAAAAGAATTTCTTGATTTTAATGGTCCTGTTTTATTTACAAGCAACTGTTTAGTACCTCCTAGAGGAACTTTAGCTGAATATCTTGAAAGAGTTTATACTACAAACTCTGCTGGTATGGAAGGATGTGAACATATTCTTGCTGATGAAGATGGATTTAAAGATTTTAGTGAAATTATTGAAAAGGCAAAAGCATGTAAACCACCTGTTGAAATTGAACATGGTGAAATTATCGCTGGTTTTGCTCATAATCAAGTTTTAGCTTTAGCTGATAAAATTGTTGATGCTGTTAAATCTGGAGCAATCAAAAAATTCTATGTTATGGGTGGTTGTGACGCTAGAATGCAAGATAGAAAATACTATACTGAATTTGCTTTAGCTCTACCTAAAGATTCTGTAATACTTACAGCAGGTTGTGCTAAATACAGATATAATAAATTAGACTTAGGAGATATTGGTGGTATCCCTAGAGTTTTAGATGCTGGGCAATGTAATGATTGTTATTCTCTAGCTGTCATTGCACTAAAATTAAAAGAGGTATTTGGATTAGAAGATGTAAATGATTTACCAATTGTGTTTAACATTGCATGGTACGAACAAAAAGCTGTTTTGGTTCTCCTATCTTTACTATATCTTGGATTTAAAAATATACATGTAGGTCCTACTATTCCTGCATTTTTAAGCTCTAATGTTCTTCAAGTTTTAATTGATAACTTTAATTTAGGAACAATTAGTAACGTACAAGATGATTTAAAAAATTTTTAATAATTAAAAAAAAGGCAAATGTTTAATTTGCCTTTTTTAATATCTGTTTCATCTCTTTTATCTCTTCATCTTGGCTCAAAATAATTCCATTGGACATTTTTATCAGTTCTTTATTTTTTCCAAATTTCAAATACTCTTTAGCCATACTTACAGCTCCTTCATGATGAATAATCATATTTTGTAAATAGCTTTTTGTTATCTCTTTAGCATTATTTGCTTGTCCATCATAAGATTTCATACTTTTCATCATTTTAATCATTATCTTCTTCATTTTAGGAAGAAACTTTTCGTTATCATTTCCCCTTAACTCTCCTGATTCTAATAATTTTTGCATAAAATCAACCTCTTTTTCTTGAGCACGAACTATTCTATCAGCTAAATTTTTAACTTCTGTATTTTGAGTATATTTCAAAACACCTATACTTGATATTATTGCAGCTTCATGATGAGGTATCATATATATTACAAAATTATTTCCAACGTCTTTTGTTAAAAACACTTGTGAACTATTTGACATCATAAGGCTATGAGCATATTCATCATACTCCTTAAACCCTTTTAAGTTTTGTGGAATAACCTCCTTTAAAGGTGTAAGTACTGTATATATTTTACTATCTGATTTTATCTCATAGTTTAACATCTTTTGTAGATGGCTGTCATTTAAGTCATTGCTGTACGAATTTAAAGAAACTGTTGAAAATAAAGCTGCAATTCCTACCATTATATTTATATTTTTAAAATCCATTTTCAAACCTCCTTGTACTAAAGTCTGTGATTTATTATTAAATGAAACTCATGGAATTCCTTTTTAATTTTAAAGGATTTTTATAATAAACTTGTAAAAGTAAGTTAAGTACTACATTAAACAACTGAGGAGGGTTTTTATGTATGATTTTTTAAAAAATTTAGATCCTGTTTTACAGGCTCTTTTGGCCACTTTATTTACATATTTTGTAACAATGCTTGGAGCTGCTATGGTGTTTTTCTTTAAAACTATAAATCAAAAAGTATTAAATGGAATGCTTGGATTTGCTTCTGGTGTTATGATTGCAGCTTCATTTTGGTCACTATTGAATCCTGCCATTGAATTAGCAGAAAGTATCGGTTTACCTGGATGGAAACCAGCTGTTATAGGTTTTCTTTTTGGTGGTATTTTTCTTTGGTCCATTGATAAATTCTTACCTCATCTTCATCAAAATCAACCTATATCAAATGCAGAAGGAATCTCTACAAAATGGAGAAGAAGTATTCTTTTAGTTTTAGCTATAACTCTTCACAATATCCCAGAAGGATTAGCTGTTGGTGTCGCTTTTGGTGCTTTAGCTGTAACTGGACCTGAATCTTCCTCTACACTGGTTTCTGCAATAGCTTTAGCTATTGGTATAGGTCTTCAAAATTTTCCTGAAGGAGCAGCTGTTTCTATTCCTTTAAGAAGAGATGGAATGAGTAGAAGAAAAGCCTTTTTCTATGGACAGGCTTCTGGTATTGTTGAACCAATAGCTGGTGTTATCGGAGCTATCTTTGTTATTAAAATGACTTTTTTACTTCCTTACGCACTTGCTTTTGCTGCTGGTGCTATGATATACGTTGTAGCAGAAGAACTTATTCCAACTGCTAAAGAGATTCGTCATGATGATTCAGGAACTATTGGAGTTATGTTTGGTTTTGCTGTCATGATGTTTTTAGATGTGGCATTAGGTTAAATAGTTTAATAGTAAAAAAATGGAGCTACTTCTGAGCTCCATTTTTATCTTTTTCTACTTTCATTATTATAACCGTCACTTTATTTGTATATTTAGATAACTCATTATAATCTTTTTCTACCTGATCCCAATCTGGTTTTGGTCTCTCTATCTCTTTTGCTATTTTAGAACTCAAGTATTCCATTCTTTCAAGCTCTCTATCTGACATCCCTTTTTTTATGGCTTTCATAACCTCTTTTTCATCCATAGAATTTGATGATACATCATCATCTAAAACCATATCTGACATTAATTCGTTATTTATTTCCTCTTCAAAATTTGGTTCACTTTTATCAAGTCCACCCTCTTTTAGAGTTCTCATCATATTTACTGCCATTTTATTCGTATACATTGATAATTCATTATACAAATCTTCAACTTTAGTCCAGTCTGGTTTTTCCTTTTGAACTTCAGCATCTACTAATTCACCAATCTCATTCATTTTCTCCATATTCTCCGAGTCCTCTCCTAGATTTCCCATAACATTTTGAATAAATTGTTCGTTGGCCATATTAGATACTGATACATTTTCAATTGTTGGAGCATTCGTATTTAAATTATTTGTTTCCTCTGCAGAAAAAGATGTAATTGATAACATCATAGATAAGACAATTAAAATAATTTTCATCTTTTTATCTCCTTTTAATTTTATATAATCTTTGTTATATACTACCAAAAGAGAAGTTAAATTCTTTGAAATTAATATAATTTTTACAAATTTATTTAAATTATTTGTATCTAAAGTATTGATAAAATAAATGTGACAAAAGTACAAAAAATATGGTATTAATTTAAGTAACAATTCTAGGGGAGTGATTATATGTTAAATAATTTAAATACTCATCGAAACTATCTACACACGATACCAGAAATAGCATTAAACGAATTTAAAACTGCTGAGTATATTAGAGAGGTTTTAGCTAAAGAAAAGGTGGAGTACCATTGCGTTGGAACAAGTACTGTTGCTTTTATTCCAGGTGAAAGTAATCAATGTATCGCTTTTAGAGCTGATATTGATGCTTTGCCATTAACTGAAGAAAGCACTAATCCTTTTAAATCTAAAACTCCTGGTATGATGCACGCATGTGGACATGATGGACATACAGCTATGCTTTTAACTTTTATTCAGGAGATTAGACTTTTAATATCTAAAGGAACAAAATTAAAAAAATCTTTAGTTTTTATATTTCAAGCTGGTGAAGAGGGAGCTGGTGGAGCTAGATTTATTGTAGCTGATGAGTACTACAAATCTAAAAATATAGAAGCTATATACGCTTTACATGTATATCCTGAGATTAAAGTTGGAGAGTTCGCTGTAAAATCTGGTTTTGTATCTCTTCAAAATATAAATCTAGATATTGTTTTAACTGGAAAAGGGTGTCATGGTGCTCAACCTCATAAAGGTATTGATTCAATACTAATTGGAGCTAAATTAGTAGAAGCCTATCAATCAATTAAATCTAGAAATATCCCATCTTATGAGCATTTTTTACTTACAATTGGAGCTTTCCATGCTGGTACAGTTAGAAATATTATTCCTGGAACTGTTAATATGCTTGGAACTATTAGACTTGAAAATATATCTTTAATACCTTTTATTCAAGAAAGAATGGAGCATATTAATAAAGGGTTTGAACTAGCTTTTGATGTAAAAATTGATATGAAATTTCAACCTTTTTATCCACCAGTGGTTAACGATTCTAATCTTTTTGAAAAAGCTCTAAAAGCTTTAAAAGATAAAAAAGTTTTTACTGATATCTCTTTAAGTGGATCTGAAGATTTCTCTTTTTATTCGCAAAATGGAACTCCTGGATTGTTGGCATTAGTTGGTATTAGAGATGAGGAAAAAGGACATGTTTGTGCTCTTCATAACAATCGATTTGATTTTGAAAATGAAGCTTTAATACACGGTGTTGAATTCTTTAAAAATTTACTTCAAGAAAATAACGCAATTTAATTCTATTTTAAAGGAAGTCTTTAGGTTATTTTTAATAATAGAACATAACTATATTATATATTATTTAGGAGGTTTTTTTCATGAAAAAATATGTTTTAGTATGTTCTTTTATTATTTCAGCTTTTACTTTTGCTGCATCACATGATAATCATCAAGATCATGTTCAACAAAATACAATGAATGATATGCCTATGATGCAATCTCAAAATAATAATTGTCCTACATGCAATAATATGATGCAAAATATGACACAGATGCCTGGTTGGAAAAGTGACAAAAAAATGATGAAAAGTAATATGATGTATGCAACACCTGAAATGCAAAAAAATATGATTGATATTGAGCAAAAACAGCTAGATATTAAAAAAGCAATGTTAGATGATAAAGTTGATTGGAATAAAATTGAAAAACTTAATAAAGAGATTGGGGAGATTAGAGCTAAAATGCAGACTGAAATGATGAAAAATCAGTATGAGATGATGAAGGCTGCTCCTACTACAACCCCTGCAAAACAATAATAATATTTAAAAATTGGGAATATAAATAATTCTGTATAAACAGACCTTCTGGATTAATGATATGATATCAATAAAATCCAGGAGGTTTTTTACAGTAAGAAAAGGGATTGTTTCTGAATCTAGAAAAAAGTTTTTTAAGATTTTCTCGTAGAGTATTTTTTGGAACTATACCAAATTTAGTGTAAATTAACTTCTTAGCTATCAAATTTTAAATGTCCAAA
>OGWY01000269.1_pt1 | contig 42649 bp, 36 predicted proteins | sample 1576121 | NCBI WGS metagenome assembly OGWY01 (sample SAMEA3541543, study PRJEB24748) | human gut metagenome | biome: human gut; feature: human-associated habitat; material: faeces | place: China | collected 2012 | reverse complement strand
AGAATAGTCTCTTGGTACTGGAGCGAATACTGTACCACCGCCAGTCCACTGTGGAGATCTTGTTGAACCCTGTCTTGCATGACCAGTTCCTTTCTGTCTCCAAGGTTTTCTTCCACCACCGGATACTTCAGAACGTGTCTTAGCTTTCTGAGTTCCCTGACGATTGTTAGCTAACTGCTGAACTACTGCCATGTGTACCAGATGTTCGTTAATCTCTACACCGAACACAGCATCGTTTAAGTCCATATTGCCAACTTCTTTGCCTTCCATATTATAAACAGATACTTTAGCCATCTGTGTGTTCCTCCTTTCTTAAATGCACTATTTTGCTGCTTTTACTGATTCTTTGATTGTTACTAAAGCTTTCTTAGGTCCTGGAACAGCACCTTTGATTAAAAGCAGGTTGTTCTCTGCGTCTACTCTTACAACTTCAAGGTTCTGAGTTGTAATCTTAACGCTTCCCATATGTCCCGGCATTCCTTTGCCCTTGAATACACGGCTAGGTGTAGAACAGGAACCATTGGAACCCTGATGACGATGGAATTTAGAACCGTGAGCCATAGGTCCTCTATGCTGACCAAGTCTCTTAATAGCGCCCTGGAATCCTTTACCTTTAGAAATTGCAGTTGCGTCTACATGATCGCCTTCTGCAAAGATATCTGCTTTGATTTCATCTGCAAGATTATAATCAGCTGCATTTTCAAGCTTGAACTCTCTTACAAATCTCTTTCCAGACACACCAGCTTTTTTGAAATGTCCCATTTCAGCTTTGTTTACGCCATGTCTGTTTCTGATTTCTTTCTTACCGTTGGCATCTTTGTTTACAACTTTTTCTTTCTTGTCAACAAAACCAACCTGTACTGCACTGTATCCGTCGTTTTCAACAGTTTTAATCTGTGTTACTACACAAGGACCAGCCTGTAATACAGTTACCGGCACTAATACGCCGTCTGCATTGAAGATTTGAGTCATTCCGACTTTTGTTGCTAAAATTGCTTTCTTCATTATCTTTCCTCCTGTTTTTTCTACAGCGGAACGGTTTCCCGTTCATCCTAGAAAGCCTTGCGGCCCCTCAGGATTTACTACTTGTTTTGACTTTATTTCATTTTGATATCGATGTAGACACCAGCCGGCATTTCTAATCTTGATAATGCATCAACTGTTTTCTGTGTCGGAGCAATGATATCAATCAGTCTCTTATGAGTTCTCTGCTCGAACTGTTCTCTGGAATCTTTGTACTTGTGTACTGCTCTAAGAATGGTAACTACCTCTTTCTTAGTTGGCAGCGGCACCGGTCCGCTCACCTGTGATCCGTTTTTCTTTACAGTCTCGATGATTTTTTTTGCTGATGAATCTACTAATTCGTGATCATAAGCTTTCAATGTGATTCTCATTACTTGACTTGCCATAAAAAAAGTCGCCTCCTTTTCGCACTTTAATTCAGTACGACAAGCGGTGACTGTACACTTCTCCGTGTGTGTCATAAGCTTTACACACGTTGTTTCTACCTCTGTAGACCATATTCGTGATACAGTGACTTGTCGCCAGTTTCCTAACTTGACATTCGCTCCACGGAAAACCTGCCACAGTGGGCAGCAACCTCACGCTTCTACGCTATCAATGTCACAGCAAGGATTAGTATACACGACAGGTTACGCTTTTGCAATACTTTTTTTAGAAAAATTGTATTTTTTTGTGTACAATCCATTTCCTATCTTTTTTACGGTATTTTTCACTTCTGCCTTGTTTTTTCATTATAAAAAGCTGTTTACTTGCCGGCATCCTTTTGCCATTGCAAATAAACAGCTTTTCTTTTCTATTATAATTCTATGCTCTTGTCAGCAACATCTGCAAATTCTTTCTGCATTTCCTCGCTTGGTGCTTTGGTGCAAAGACTCACAATTACGATACAGATTAAACTTAAGAAGAATCCTACCAGAAGGGAATAGATTCCGGTTCCGGTTCCAAGTGTTACCATGGCACCGTCTGCGTTTTTCATCAAAGGAATATAATCCCAGATGATAACTGCCAGACCGCCGGATATAATTCCTGCAATTGCTCCCGGTTTGTTCGTACGCTTCCAGAACAGGGATAATACTACCAGTGGTCCAAATGCGGCGCCAAAGCCTGCCCATGCATTGGATACCAGTCCCATGATGGAGTTGTTCGGATTCATTGCAATGATATAAGCAATAATCGCAACTACCACTACGGTAATACGACTGACCATAAGAACCTTTTTATCACTTGCTTCTTTATTTACTACACCTTTGTATATATCTTCTGATACGGAAGATGCAGTTACTAAAAGCTGTGAATCTGCAGTAGACATAATTGCTGCAAGGATTCCGCACAGGAAGATTCCTGCAACAAACGGCAATGCATACTGCTTCGTAAACAAATGTGTAATCATATTAATGAATACATTTTCCGCAGAATCTGCCCCGGCGCTTCCAAGCACTTCCGGATACAGGTACGCCCTTCCAACCACACCGATGATGCAGGCAAAGGTTAAGGATAATGCTACCCAGACAATTGCAATACCTTTGGATTTCTTTAATTCTTTCTGGCTCTTTACCGCCATAAATCTGGTCAGGATATGAGGCATTCCGCAATATCCCAATCCCCATGCGAGCTGTGAAATAATATCGATGGCACGATATGGCTCTCCACCATTCTGCCAGAGGCTCATATAAGAATCGCTTCCTCCTGCTACTCCGCTGGCATCTAAAAGTTCTCTTAATCCGCCATTGCCACTTACCACCGCATATGCCATCAGAGGCACTGCAAGAAGTGCAACCAGCATCAGCATTCCCTGGATAAAGTCTGTTACACATACTGCCATAAAACCTCCCATGAAGGTATACAGTAAAATAACAACTGCACCGATGGTTAAAGCTACGGTATAATCAACACCGGTTACTGCATGGAACAATTTTCCGCCTGCTGCAAATGCAGATGCAGTATACACCAGGAAGAACACGACTATTACTATAGAAGAAATGCATAACAACACATTCTTCTTATCATGAAAACGATTCTGGAAATACTCCGGTAAAGTCAGGGAGTTATTGGCACGGATGGTATATCTGCGCAATCTTCCGGAAATAAACATCCAGTTGCAGACCGTTCCAATAAACAATCCGATAGCTATCCACGCCTGACCGGTTCCAAATGCATATACAGCACCTGGAAGTCCCATCAGAAGCCATCCGCTCATATCAGATGCCTGTGCACTTAATGCTGCCACCCAGCCGCTTAAGCCTCTTCCTCCAAGAAAATAATCTTCTGAATTCTTTGTACTTTTCATATATTTCGCACCTATGGCAATCATCACACCCATATATACCACAAATGCTGCAAGAATCCACAGCACGTTACTGTTAAACATAAAATGTCCTCCTCTTAAATTACTTAATATTTAGAATAGCAATTGTTTGTTTTGTTGTAAAGTCTTATTTTATTTTGCCGATATTATTTATATAGTAGATTCTCATAAACGGCATATGTGAAAATGGATTTTCACAGAACTTTTCAAGGAGGAAAAGATATGAATCTCAAACTCGAAAATTCACTTGTGGTTCTTTCCCAACGGAAAAAGGAACAGGGGCTCCCGCAGCGGCCTACCAAAAAAGAACGGAACCAGGAGCTGACCCAGGAGGAACGCCTGTTACAGCATTATCAGGAACAGATTTCCCAGATGCACGAAAGTAATTTCCAGCAGGAGCTTCAGGCAAAATTAGATTCCGGTCAGGAATTAACTCCGGAGGAAGAACAGTATTTAGAAAAAGTCAATCCGGATGCCCTAAAAGAACATGAGAAGTTAAAGGAAGAAGTGGCAGCTTACCGCAAACAGCTTCAAAACTGCCGTACCAAAAAGGACGTTGAGAAGCTAAAGCTCTATAAAATGGGGCAGTTTATGTCTGAGGTTAAGACGGTTTCCAATGACCCCCACATTCCAAAAGCCAAGAAAAAGGCTATGTTAGAGCAGATTTTAAAGCGCACCTATGCCATTGAAAAAGAACACAATGATTATACCAAGACGCCGGAATATCAGACAAAACCGGACAAAGAGCCTTACGAAGATGTAAGTCCAGCCGATAAGGATAAAAGTTCTGCCGATTCAACCGATGCAACGACATCCGATTCTACCGATAATGCAGAAATCTCTTCCGGTTCAGATTCTACCGAAGAGTCTGTTGGTGCAGCGGATAATGGCTCAGATAAGCACACTGCCGATTTGGTCAAAGCAGAGCATGAAGATAAGTCTGGCGAAGAACCTGTCACCGCTCAGTCTGTACGACGCGAAATTAATATCCATCTTTCCGGACTCCGTAAAAAAGCTGCGCATATTGATGCCAGCGTGTAAGGCAGATGGGGATTTCTTCTTATTTTATTGTTTACAGATATCAGGAAAACAGATAGAATGATATGATATAGGTGATTCGATGATATTTTTAAGGTTTTTGAGAGAAAGATGATTTCATTCTGTCAACGACCTGAATACAATACATCTGCATTACCTTATATAATATAATGAATACAAAAGGGGGAGACATTTTATGCAATGTCAATCATGTGGAACACAATATCCAGATAACTTTAGAACCTGCCCAAACTGCGGTGCACCGGCTCCAATGCCAAACCAGCGTCCATACAACGGACAGCCAAATCCTTATAATGGACAGCCCCAATTTAATAACGCTCAGCAGAACCCTTATAATGGACAGCCTCAGTTTAACAATGCTCAGCAGAACCCTTATAATGGACAGCCTCAGTTTAACAATGCTCAGCAATATCCTTATGGCAATCCATACGCTGCACCGAATCAGGTTCCACAGGGAATGAGTAAACACGATTTCTATCATTCCCCACTCTGCAAGAAATACAGAGGAAATATTATTGCTTCTTCTGTTATCATTTATATATGTGTAGGAATTAATCTGCTTCTTATTGCTTTTTTACATAATTATACCTCACTGATTGATGCTGCAATTATGCTCGGACTCGGACTTGCTATTCATCTTGCGCAGAGCCGTGTATGCTCCATTTTACTTTGTGTCTATGGCGTCATTAATACCATTTTCGTATTCCTTTCGTCGGGAGAGTTTGGCGGATGGCTGATTCTTGTGGCAGCAATTTATGCTATTGTGGCAACTTTCCAGTATCAGGGTGCTTGGAATAAATATAGCAAGAGCGGTCAGATTCCTTATTAAAATATATCAATATAAGTGATTAAATTTAATCATACACAAATGTACTTTTTTGTGTTAGTATTACCAAAGACATTTGAAAAAGGCTATGAAAAGGAATAGTAACTGTCAGGAATTCTCTCAGAAAGCCGCCGGTTGATGCAAGACGGCAGAAGGAATACAGTGAACTCGCCTTGAAGCTGCCGGCTGAACCCTATAGTAGGTCGCGACGGACTCCCACCGTTACCCGGGAATGGCATGATAGTGCTAATGAGTGCATGTAACAACATGAAATAGAGTGGTACCGCGAAAGTTTTCTTTCGTCTCTATGATTCATCTTCGAATGATAGAGACGGAAGATTTTTTTACGCGAATAACACTGCAACATAATCAGAATATTTTTTTGGAGGTTCAATATGAAAGGATACGAAAAATATCAGCGTGCATATTTTATGCCGCCTGAATGTACTTATGACTGGGTAAAGAAGGATTATATCGACAAGCCGCCTATCTGGTGCTCCGTTGATTTACGTGATGGCAACCAGGCTCTGATTGAGCCGATGAGCTTAGAGGAAAAGCTGCAGTTCTTTGAAATGCTGGTTAAAATCGGTTTCAAAGAAATTGAAGTTGGTTTCCCTGCTGCTTCCGAGACAGAATACAACTTTATGCGCGCCTTAATCGACCGCAATATGATTCCGGACGATGTTACCGTCCAGGTTCTGACCCAGGCAAGAGAGCATATCATCAAGAAAACCTTTGAAGCGGTAAAAGGTGCTCCGCACGCAGTCATTCATCTTTACAATTCTACCTCTGTTGCACAGCGTGAGCAGGTATTTAAAAAGAGCAAAGAGGAAGTAAAACAGATTGCCATTGACGGGGCAAAGCTTTTGAATAAACTGGCTTCTGAGACCGAAGGAAACTTCTCCTTTGAATACAGCCCGGAAAGTTTCCCGGGAACTGAAGTGGACTATGCCGTGGAAGTCTGCAACGCAGTACTTGATGTATGGCAGCCAAAGGCTTCTAATAAGGCAATCATTAATATTCCAACCACTGTTGAAAATGCAATGCCGCATGTATTTGCCACTCAGGTAGAATACATTCACAAGCATTTGAAATATCGTGATGCCGTAACACTTTCCCTGCATCCACACAATGACCGTGGCTGCGGTGTCTGTGACGCAGAGCTTGGTATTCTTGCCGGAGCCGACCGTATCGAAGGAACTCTTTTCGGTAATGGTGAGCGTACCGGTAATGTAGATATCATCACACTTGCCATGAACATGTTCTCACACGGCGTTGATCCGAAGCTTAACTTCTCCAACCTGCCTGCAATCCGTGAGAAATATGAAAATTTTACCAGAATGCACGTTTACGAACGTCAGCCATATGCCGGTGATCTGGTATTTACCGCTTTCTCCGGTTCCCATCAGGATGCCATTGCCAAAGGTATGGCATGGCGTGAAGAGAAAAAGCTCAACGAGTGGTCTGTCCCTTATCTTCCGGTTGACCCAATGGATGTGGGCAGAACTTACGATTCTGACGTTATCCGTATCAACAGCCAGTCCGGTAAAGGTGGCGTAAACTACATTTTGAAACAGAACTTTGGCATTTCTCTGCCAGAGAAAATGCGTGAGGAAGTCGGCTATCTGGTAAAACATGTTTCCGATGAAGAGCACAAAGAGCTGTCTCCACAGTGGGTATATGAAATCTTTGAAGATAAGTATGTAAAACGCCAGCCTTACTTCCAGATCGAAGAATGCCACTTCAAACAAGTGGATGGTATTATGGCAGAAGCTACGATTGTTCATGGTGGGCAGAACCGCCTGGTAAGCGCCAACGGAAATGGCCGTCTGGATGCTGTCAGCAACATTATCAAACAGTACTTCGGCATCAGCTATGAGCTGTCCATATACGAAGAACACGCTTTGAGCCATGGTTCCTCTTCCAAGGCTATGTCCTATGTAGGAATCACCTGCTATGGTCAGATGTACTGGGGTGTTGGTATCGACGACGATATCATCAAATCCTCTATCAGCGCACTGGTTGTTGCAGTAAATCAGGTTCCTTCCATAAAATCCAGTGTTGAAATTCAGGATAAGCGCTTAATGGAAATGAAGAATTACATTCAGACAAACTACCAGACCGTTACCTTAGAGGATATGGCAAAACAGTTCCACCTCTCTGAGCCGTACATTTCCAAATATATTAAGGAAAAATCCGGTCAAACATTCGTTGAACTGGTTCAGGGTGTCCGCATGAAAAAAGCAAGAACTCTTTTAAAGAACGGAAATATGACTGTTGAAAACATTGCATACTCCGTGGGTTATCAGAATGTAGAGCATTTCAACCGCCTCTTTAAAAAGAAATACGAGATGACACCGGTACAGTACCGCAATTCCTGTAGTAAATAAATCTTGATTTAAGAATCTAATTAAAGAAACACGCTTAGACCTTGTACTAAAAAAGTACTCGGACTAAGCGTTTTTTCGTAGTTTCTATCTTCCCGGCAAACTGTTATTTCCAACCGACCATCGGGTCTGATTAACTGCCGTATCTGATTGCAGCGATATCAGTCAGCTACGATATCAGGTCGACTGCCTTACAATCAATGTCGGGATTGTAATATAAGACTGGGCATACAGATTCGGTTTTCTGATTTTCTGGAGGATGTATTTTCCCGCCTGTATTCCCATGTCATACATATCAATATTTACTACGGTCAGCTGCGGCTTCAATATCTGTGAAAATGGATAATCATCAAAAGTAATGACCCTGATATCCGAAGGTATCTCTATTCCGGCATGATGTAATGCATTGACGCAGCCATAGGCAATGTAATTGTTGGCACAGATAATGCCATCCGGTCTTACTTTATTGGAAAGAATCTCTTTGGTCATCTCATATCCACTGTCACATTGGGATTCCCCTCGCTGCACATAATCTTTCGGCACCAGCACATCATGCTCATTCAGAACCGACAACACGCCGTCCAGACGGTGCATGGAAATCTTATCCTCTTCCGTTCCGCCAATAAATGCAAGGGACTGACAGCCCTGCTCCAGCAGATGTTTCGCTGCCAGCTCACCCGCCAGGCGGTTATCAATATCAATCCAGCAGAAATGGCTGGTAAAGTTAGGATTGCCAATCACCAGATGAGGAATGGATTCCTGAAAAATCATTTCATCCAGTTCTTTAGAAATAACAGCCGCATGAATGATATAGCCGTCTGCCGCCTTCTCTTCTGCTGCTTTGTGGATATAATCCCTCGCTTCTATAGATGACATATTCTTTATCACAAGGCTATAGCCTTTTTCCGTTAAGACATGCTCCATCCCACACACCATTTCAAACATATGCGGGTTGGCAAATCCTGCATTCTTCCCCAGCGAGGTCACAAAGGCAATGGTCTTTGTAGACTGTGTGACAAAATTTCTCGCCCGGAGATTCGGATGGTAATCCAGTTCCTGCATAACCTTTTTCACCCGGTCTATGGTCTCCTGAGAAATGGAATAAGAGCCATTCATAACCTTTGAGACCGTTGCCGTAGACACTCCTGCCTGCTTTGCCACATCCTTAATCGTAACCGCCATTTTCTGTCCTTTCTGCGCCAAAATAATTTTCCGCCATCATATCTGCATGCTATTGCCCGGTATCCTGTTACCATGCAATGCGTACTATCACTCTTCCACTCTGCCTTTTATTATTACATAACCGTAGCCGTCTAATTTGCTTCCCAGCAGTCCATGCACCAACAGAATCTCACTCTGTCCACTGCCCGACTCTGCCAGAAATGCCGCAACGTCCATCGGTTCTTCATTCCTGTTTATCATAACACGAATCCGCTCTGTAGCACTATATCTTTCATAAATATAGAACCCGCCTTTTTCCTGGGTGTAAACCGTACGGAAATCACCTCTTCGCAGCAGTTCTTCTTTCCTGCGTAACTGAATCAGACTCCGCATAAGAGTAAAAAGAGAATCGGGCGAATTCTGTTCAAAGGATTTCTCCCGGAGTTCTTTTTCTTCCGTGGCTTTTGCTTTGCATGCCTGTTTCCATGGCATTGCCTGCCGGTAGTCCGCCTCTTCAATTCCGGTTATGCCAAGCTCATCACCATAGAAAACGGACGGCATGCCCGGAAATGTCATCTGGAAAATCAGTGCCAGCCGGTACTGCCATTCATTTTCATTGCAAAGGGAATAGAACCTGCTCACATCATGGCTGTCTAAGAGATTTAACTGTGCAAACACGGTCTGTTCCCGGTAACGCATCCGCATATTTGTAACCCGGCTGTCAAATGCTGCGCTGCTGATGCTCTCTTCTCCAAAGAAGCGTTTACAGTGTTTCCGGAAATCATAATTCATCGTTGAATCAAATATGGTTCCATCCAGCCAGTGATTGGCAGTCTCCCAGACTTCACCGATTAAGATTGCCTCCGGGTTGACTTCTTTTACTTCCCGATAGAATCTGCGCCACAATGCATCATTAATCTCACTTGCCACATCTAACCGCCAGCCATCTGTGTGAAATTCTTCCACCCAGTATCTCCCCACTTTGCAGATAAAATCTGCCACTTCCGGGTTTGCCGTATCAAGCTTTGGCATCATCCGCTCGTAACCGAAGCATTCGTAATTCGGATACTCCTCCGGGTCTTTGGGGCGGATAACCGGGAATTGCAATCCATAGAACCAGCCCTTTTTATCGGATGCTTCGCCTTTCTGCACCACATCCTCAAATGCCGGAAAATGCCAGCCGCAATGGTTAAATACGCCATCAATAATCACCCGGATTCCGTTGGCATGGAAGGTGTCCACCAGCTCTTTAAAATCATCATTTGTTCCAAAGCATGGGTCAATGTGAAAATAATCCAGCAAATCATATTTATGATATTCGCCTGCTGCAAATATCGGATTAATGTAGATGGCATTGACGCCAAGGTTTTTCAGGTAATCCACATTTTCGGTAATGCCCTTAAGACAGCCTCCCAGCTTTCCTCTTACCACATTTCCTTCAAAGGCGGCTTCTGTTGGCTTGCCGCTGATATACGTTTTTCCTGTAGCAAAGCTGTCCGGAAAAATGTTGTAAATAACGGCATCCTTCGCCCACTCCGGCGGTCTTACAATGTCTGCTCTGTGATTAAAAGGAAGCTGGTAATATTCGGAGCGGTCATCCACCAGTTTTGCACTGAAGCAGTCTCCGTAATAATAGATTTCTTCCGTCCCACTTTCCAGCCTGAAATAATAGCACAGCCGCTTATAGGGGCGCACCAGTTTCACCTCATAATAGTCAAATAATTCACTGCCTGCCACCACATGCATTTCTGCTTCCGTGAAAATTACCGGTGTCAGGCGGCATGCCCGGTCTCCGAAATACAACCTGCAGCGTTTGATATCATCTTTGGCTGTACGGAGCCGGATTGTCACATGCTCTTCGTCTGTTCCATATGCATACTGTGACATGGGTATATGTAAAATTGCACTTTTGTTCATTCTCTGTCCAGCCTTTCTTAACCTTTTACACCTCCGGAGGTCAGTCCGGTTGTCATATTTTTCTGAAGTGCAAAGAACACAATCAGAATTGGTATCGATACCACAATGGACGCTGCCGCAAATATCGGCCAGCTTCCGCTCATTTCCGTTGCCTGCAGGGAATATAAGCCTGCTGCTAACGTATAGGTATCGGAACCTGTCATAAAATTGATTGCAAAAATGTATTCATTCCATACATAGATAAGCACCATCATGGCTGTTACTGCGATGGTCGGTTTTGCAAGCGGCAGTACGATTCTCGTCACAAGCTGCACCGGTGTTGTACCGTCAATCATTGCCGCCTCTTCAATTTCTACCGGAATCGTGTCAAAATATCCTTTCATATTCCACAGGGCAAATACTGCCATGGTTCCCGTGTATACAATAATCAGACCTGTTCTGGTATTAATCAGTCCCATGGGTGACAGCAGCTTATACAGCGCTGTCATGGAAAGCAGGGAGGGAAATGCATAGAGCAGTATCAGTGTCCGAAGGATTGCTTTTCTGCCCGGAAATTCCTTTCTGGAGAAAACATATGCCGCCGGAATTCCTGTTCCAAGGGAAATTCCAAGGGTTACTACTGCTAATATCAGACTGTTTTTCAGCCACAGCATAATCGGTTTTTCCGTAAATACTGCTTTATAATTTGCCAGTGTGAAATGCTTCGGCAGAAAAGAAAAATTTGCACTCAATAAGCTGTTATCCGCATTTAGCGATACGGAAAACGCATACAATACCGGCACCAATACCACAAAGCAAAGCAGGATAAGAAAGATATTTGCAAAGACGAGTCCAATATTTTCTCTGGTTCGTTTCTTCATGTTAGTCCGTCTCCTCCTTTGGCTTCATATTGGTCAGCACAGAAAATACAATCAGAATGACAAATATTATCATGGAAATTGCAGAACTGTAGCCGTAATTGTTCGTTATAAATGCCTTTTCATAGGCATAGGTCAGGATTGTCTGCAGATTCGAACCGGTCTTGGCACCCACCTGCTGCGTCAGCAGGAACAGGATATCAAACTGCTTAAAGGTAGTAAATGTTGTAATTACAACCGATGGTGCAATGATTGGCTTGATCATCGGAATCGTAATATACCACATTTTCTGTAACCAGGTTGCTCCGTCCAAAACAGCACTTTCGTAAAAGCTCTTTTCAATACTCTGCAATGCACCGTCCATAATCGTTATCATAAATGGAAGTGCCAGCCAGAGGTTTACGGTGGTACAGCATAAAAATGCCATACCATCGCTGCCCAGCCATTTTACCGGCCCGATGTTGTACTTTGCCAGCCACTGATTGAGCAAGCCAAACTGGGAGTTAAACATTCCTGTTTTCCACAGAAGAATGGATACATAGCCCGGCATTGCCCAGGGGAAAATCAGCAGCGTCTTATATAGATTTCTCAGGCGGAGCCGCTTTAGGTTCAGCAGATTTGCCAGCAAGAATGCGATGATAAGCTGCAACACCATGTTTACAATTGTCCATAAAATCGTTACCAGAAATGCCTGTATAAAGCCATTGTCCAGCACCAGCAGGGCATCCTTATAATTTTTCAGTCCAATCAGTTCATAATTATTCCAGTGATACACATTCATATTGGTCAGTGAAATGTACCCGGTATACAGGATTGGAAAGATTACGATGAGCAAAATCAGTATCAGGGATGGTGCCGACCAGGAATAGGCAAACAGGATTTCTTTTTTCTTATTTTTCTTCAATTTGTTACCTCATACTTTCAATCAACTGCAACGCCTCCTGCTGCGCCGCCTCTGCACTTTCCGTCACATCTTTTCCACTCATGTTGACATCGGTTAAAAGATTACCAACCACCGTCCACATTACATCCATTTCCGGAATATTCGGCATCGGTACTGCATGTTCTGCGGTATCGTGCATTGCCATAACCACTTCATCTGATGTGATTTCATCCATTTCATAGCAGCTTTCCATCGCCGGTGCACAGCCGCTTGCTTTTGCAAGATCCACCTCTACTTCCGGATCCATCAGGGCACGAAGTACTTTTTCTACCGCATCCTTCTTATTTTCTGCAGCATTTTTCAGCACATGAATTCCCTGCACTCCCATATATGGAGAAATCGGATTTCCGGTCTCGTCAATTACCGGCATTGCTGCCACACCAACGTCCATTCCGCTTTCTCTTACGGTTGGCACCAGCCAAGGCCCTGCAATGGTAGAATGTGCCATACCTTCTTTAAACAGGGTATTTACCGTTGCATACTCCGTCTCGCCCGGCATCAAATCCACAAATTTCTTGTGATATTCCAGGGCTGCAATGGTTTCTTTGGAATCCAGCCCCGGTGTGCCATCAGCTGAGAGAATCGTACCGTTAAAGCCATTGATCCAGCCTGCTGCATAGTATGGCGTACTGTGCTGTTCCACAAAGCCATAATGTCCGCCGGCAGTGTTATCCTGCATATATTGATACAGTTCTTCCGTAGTCTGCGGCACTTCATCATCCTTCATATAAAGCCGGTTATACATGAATAACAAAGTCTCGTAATAGACAGGAAGCTGATAGATTTCTCCCTTGTAGGTTGCTGCCTCTAAGGTATTATCCATATATACATCCAGCTCCTCTTCCGGGATAATGTCTGTAATCGGTGCAAGAATATCCATCTCTGCATATACTCCAATTTTATCATGGGCAAAGAAATACATATCCGGTGCTGCTTTCGGGTCACTTCCCACCATCTTAAGGCTTTCTGTCAAATCACTTTTCTTCTCCAGCACAACATGTACATCCGGTTCCAGTTCCTCCAGTTTCTTCTGAAGGACTTCCGCCACTGCATCTTCTTTATCATGCCAGATTGTTATGGTAGTCTTATCCGTCTCTGACACGCTGTTTCCACCACAGCCGCTTAACAATCCTGCTGCCATGGTAAGTGTAAGTGCCATTGACATCAATTTACTTCTAACTCTTCTTCTCACTTCTGTCCTCCTGTCTTTTACTTGTGACTTTTTCTTGGCTCTTATTTGTTTAATCTTTATTTATTTTTTGCATTTTTCTTCGCTACAACTATTATAATCACAACTGCTGCCGCAATAACTACAATACCGATTACGATTGGAGCAGTATTGTTGCTTCCTGCTTCTGCTGTTTCTGCCGGAGCTTCGGTTGCCGGTTCTGCTGCCGCATCTACCTGTGGCTCTTCATAGCTTACTTCAAAGTTATCGGCATCTTTTACCACAAGCCAGATATCCTTTCCTGTATCCACAGAAATATCACTGGTCTGAACACCTCCTTCATTTCCATTGACAATAATGGAATTTACCCAGCCCGGTACTTCTTTTATGAGCCATCCATTTTCGCCTTCTTCTAAGGCTTCGCCCGGCCAGGATGCAAATGCATTGGTTCCGTCCGGTGCTGACCATGCCCAAAGGCAAGGTGCATCCCAGTCAGACGGTGCGATTACATGTACGGTTATATTTGCCACCTCTGCTTTATCCGGATCTGTATAACTAAAATCTGCTTTTCCGTCTGCATCTACTGTTACCCAGACTTCTGCGGCATCAATAGAAATGTCATCGGTCTGAACGCTTCCTTCGTTGGCATTGACAATGATAGAATTTACCCAGATTGGAGCTTTGGCGGTATACCAGCCGTTGTCATCCTGCTTCATTTCCATGCCCGGCCATGCTTCAAATGCGTTAGTTCCATCCGGTGCTGACCATGCCCAGAGGCAAGGATTTTCCCAGCCTGCATCTACTTTTGCATGGATTGCAAATTTCTCCACATATTCCGGTGTCTCACCGGTGGTCTGCTTGTCATAGGTTACTTCTGCATTATCTGCATCTGTTACGGTAATCCAGCAGTCTTTTTCTCCATCCAGTACCTGCTCTGCAGTCTGGACATTTCCATCATTGGCATTTACAATCACATGATTTACCCAGGTTGGAACCCAGATGTAATACCAGCCTTCATTTGCGCTGTCTGCTTCCATCTCTTCGCCCGGCCACGCCTCAAATGCATTATTTCCATCATCATCCCATGCCCAGACACATGGATTTTCCCAGTCCTGCGGCACCTGTACATATACTGCTTTCTTTGCATCCGTTGCTTCGTCTGCTTTTATTGTCTGCGGTATCATGGCTATCGTCAATACTGCCATAAAGCAAAATGCAATTATTTTTTTCATCACTTTACTCATAAACATTCCTCCTATACATCCTTCATCAGTATCTTCCAAAACAATCTGCGCGCTTTTTGTTTGATAAGCTGATTATATTTCACCCGAAATTGTCGGTCAATTCTTATTTAGGTAATCGTTTTCCCTTATTTTATGGTGGTTTTTACTAATTTGTTTTGGTTTTTTTGTAGATGTTTCACAGTGATTTCTTATCAATGTGCACAAAGAGGAAATTTTTGTGAATTATTAACGAAACAGTTTCCCTGTTGTTTCCTTAGCAGATACCGGAAAATGTAAGAAATACGCTTTGCGAATTTCTCGCAAAAAAGGTATACCGGCAGCAGCCGATATACCTTTCTTATTTATAATAACTTATGCCATACAATACCAGAAATTGCAGCGGATATGCCGCATAAAACAGCCATTTAAGGCTTTTGCTCCTCTTTCCGTTGCAGGATATCTCCCTGGCACATAACATATAGGCGAGTCCGGAAAGAACTCGCCTATATGGTCAATCAGCATCAGAATTAATGCTATGATTTTGATTGTGAATATGTTCATTTTTCATCCTCTGATATACCGATTTTACCGTCGATATAAATATTGCTCATGCCTCTCGTGCTTTTCTCCCGTATTTTTTGCTCATTCTTATATCTCGAAATAACTTTCTCCCTTTACTGCTAATAGGTGACTGTACTGCTATATGTTGTTATTGTTTCACCATTCACAGTATAAACTGCACGTACACGATAATTTCCTCTCGTGCCAGCGACATATTTCTTGTCCAAACTAATGTCAATTCCTGTCGTAGAATCAAACCAGCTTGTTACATCTGACCAACTTGTACCTGACCGTCTCTGTAAGGTCATAGTAACTGATATAGATGCTTTTAATTTTGCATATACTTCAGCTGTTGCATTAAATGTAGAACCATTTAGCTTCAACCCCGTACTATAGGATGAAATATTGGCATATCTTGCTTCTGCTATTTTGTCTACACAGCTATCCTCACCTGCTCCATACACTACGGTGCTACCACCAGTCATACACATGCAAAGACATAATGCACAAACAATACTCAGGATTTTCTTTTTTAATATTTTTCTTTTCATTACAAAACCTCCTTTCCACCTGTTCTACTTATGTAACAACCGAAAAAGAGGTTTTATGACAATTTCTTCCAATTTTTTTATTTTTTTCAACAACATTTTATTTCACTTACTATTTTATTGTTTCTGCCATCCTAACTAATTCTTCTTTTGTGAAATCTCCTCCAATTATATAAAGATACTTTCCATCTTCCCAAACTAGATTTCCTCTTTCTCCATCCAGTTTATCATCCGGGATAAAATATCCTTTGACATTCTCAATCATAACTTCCTGCTGTTCATTTCCATTAGAACTAATCCCCAAATTATTCCCTATATCATTGCGCATTTGACGATACCACAAAGATTTCCCACCGTTTTCTATGTAACCTTGTATATATTCCTCTATATTTTCGTAATACTCCTCTCTTTCCAGCGTATACCCTTCCGGCACCCACTGCGGTTTTTTGCAGACAAATTCAAAATCTTCCTCTGAATCCGGTTCAGCACCAATCTCCATTGTGTTCTTCTCGTTGTCCTCTATTGCCACCATTTCCAGATTCTCCGGTTCGCCCAGATTCAGTTGCACATGGTCGGTATAGCCGGTCAGAATATATTTTCCAAGCAGGCTCTGGAAAAAGCTTCTGCCCGTTACGGTTGTTCCAAGAAGCAATACCAGCACCGCCACAACCACAATGACGCGACGTCTGCCATGCACCGGATAAAGTGCCGGTATCGTATGTTTTCCCATGCCCGGTTGCAACAGCTCTTTTATTTTCTTTCGGAATGTCCTTGAAAAGTGATGCTTTGGTGCAGCCATTGCGCATTCATAATCTGCCTTACACGCCGATGCAATGGCATTCTTCAGTTCCTGTTCTGTCATAATGAATTCCCCTTCTCTAACTTTTCCTGCAGCTTCTTCCTTGCCCTGCTGGAAATGTGTCTTGCATTGTCAACTGTTGTATCAAGAGCAGTTGCAATTTCTTCATAGCTCAATTCATTATAATATCGTAAATATAATACGTCCTTATATGGATATTTCATTCTGCCGATAAGCTCTGACATGCTGCTGCCATCCGGAAGTTCAAAGATTTCTCCGTCTCCACGAGACTCCTGCAGCAGATTTTCAATCGTATCCTCGTCCATCTTGCTTTCGCGGTTCCGCCTACGATATACATTAATTGCTCTGCTCCTAACTATAGTAACAATATAATTCCACGCTTTATGACAGTTTTCACGAGAAATTTTATCTAAATTATTTATAATTGCAATATAGCTTTCCTGCACAGCATCTTCCTCATCTGCAGAATTCTTTAAAATTCCATATGCCACATGGTACATTGCAGAGTCAAACTGCTCACTCAACTTCCTGCAAAATTCCCTGTCCTCTTCATTTTCGATTAGTTCAAGTAACTGAAACATAACACGCTCCCATTTCCTCTGCTGTACTTTTTCCGACGCTTATGCCGTTTTCTTTGTTAAAAGTTCATGCATGATTACCATTACAACCAGTATTGCAAATAAATAGCACGGCAGCAGTGCCACAGAAATCCTGCTGGCAAGCACGCCAAACAGCGGCGGCATCGCCAATATTCCAATATAGGCAAATGCCATCTGCACACCAATGATTGCCTGGGATTTGTCTGCGCCAAAATGTGCCGGTGTGGAATGAATGACACAAGGATAAATCGGCGCACATCCCAGTCCTATGAGAATCAGTCCTGCCAGTGCCAATACATTGCTTCCCGGAAGCACCATTGCCATTATTCCAAGGACAATAATACTCTGTCCCAGCCGCACCATCTGTGTATCATTTAATTTCATTGTGATAAAGCCACTTATGGCGCGCCCAACCGTTATTCCAATATAAAAGAGACTTGCAAAGATTGCTGCTGTTTCGCTTGACACACCTTTATGTAAAGTCAGATAACTGCTTGCCCATAATCCGGCGGTCTGCTCCAGTGCGCAGTAACAGAAGAAGCAAAGCATCACTTCTTTGGCTCCTGCAATTTTTAAGATTTCACGGAGTGACAAAGCCTTTTCTGCTGTTGTGTCAGCTTTTTCTGATACATTCTCCAGTAACTGTTCCATTTCTGCATTCTGCAAATTTTCGGTCGTACTTTTCCGCCCTTTCCACAATGGAATACTGAAAATAAGTATCGCAGTCAACACTACCTGAATGATTCCAATATATCGATAGCCCATATTCCAGCCCTGTCCCATGGAAAGTGCGATTCCCATGATGTAAGGACCTGCCGTTGCTCCAACACCCCACATGCAATGGAGCCAGCTCATATGGCGGCTTTCATAATGTAATGCCACATAATTGTTTAAAGACGCATCTACACTTCCTGCACCAAGACCATAGGGAATTGCCCACAGACACAATGCCCAGAAGGAGTGGGAAAAAGAGAATCCAAACAAAGCCACCGCCGTTGCAGCTACGCTGATTGCAGTTACTTTTCCGGTTCCAAGCTTCTTCGTAAGTCTGTCACTTTGCAGGCTGGATACAATTGTTCCGGCGGATATAATCATGGAAATAATTCCCGCATAGGAAATCGGCACGCCAAACTGCTGATACATGGTCGGCCAGGCGGAACCAAGAAGGGAATCCGGCAGTCCCAGACTGATAAATGCAAGATAAATAATTGCCAGTAATAATTGTGTCATGCTTGCTGTTCCTCCTTGCAGACATTAACCCATTCTGAATATCCGGAGCACTGCTCCAGTTCCGGGATTGTCAGCTCAATGGCACTGTTTCCACTACCACATGCCGGAAATACTGTTTCAAATTTTTTCAGGCTTTCATCGAGATATACTTTTATACCCTCTTTGATTCCAAAAGGGCAGACTCCGCCAACGGCGTGTCCGATATAGTCTTCCACTGCCGCTGCCGGAATCATTTTTGCTTTGGTTCCGAAGGTTGTCTTATATTTGTGGTTGTCGATTCTGGCATCTCCTGCAGCTACAATCAGAATCGGCTGTTCTCCCACCAGAAAAGAAAGCGTCTTTGCAATACGCTCCGGCTCACAATGAAGTGCTTCTGCTGCCAGTTCCACTGTCGCACTGGATTCTGCCAGTTCCATAATCCGCTCCTCCATTCCAAATTCTTTTAAATATGCTCGCGCGCGTTCGATTGACATAGTTACGCTTCCTTTCATCATTTCTAATAGCTGATTTTATCAAGAATTCCAGACAGATATGCAATGGCAACACCATAGTTGCTCATTGGAACTTTCTGTTCTTTTGCACGTTCAATTCTCGTCATGACATATTTTTTATTAAACATACAGGCTCCGCACTGAATTATTAAATCATAATTAGATAAGTCTTTTGGGAAATCTGTTCCGCTGACGATATCCACTGTCAGTCCTGCTCCGATACGTTTTCTCAGCATATTCGGAATTTTCTCCCTGCCGATATCCTCTTTCAGTGGTGCATGGGTGCAGCATTCTGCAATCAGTACCTTTGATTCTTCCGTAAGACTGCTAATGGCTGCTGCGCTCTCTTTGTAGTAAGCGAAATCTCCCTTGTACTCTGCAAACAATACGGAAAATGAGGTCAGAAGACTTTCCTGCGGCTTCTTATCATATACTGTGCGGAAAACCTGGGAGTCAGTAATAATAAGCTTCGGTGGTCGCGCCAGCGCCGCCAGCGTATCCTCTAACTTATCCGTTGTGCAGCTCATTACCAGACATTTATGATCCAGCAAATCACGGATGGTCTGTACCTGTGGCAGAATCAGTCTGCCCTTTGGTGCCTGGATATCCTGCGGCATAACAAGAAGGGCCAAATCTCCTTCTTCTACCAGTGCTCCGGTTATGGTTTCTTCACCATAATCATCCGGCACAAGTCTTATTAATTCTTCTTTAAACTTTTCTATATCTTCCTTGCTTTTCGAGCTGATAACAAGAATTTCCTGTTTTGTCTCTTCCTTAAGCTGTGCTGCTATGGAATCTGAATCTGTCAGTGTATCCGCTTTACTCAGTACACATAAGGTCGGTGTATGCTTTTCTTTAAAATAGTGGAACCATTCTAACTCTGCGCTATATTCTTCTCCTGAAAACAGCAATACTGCAATATCCGTTTTTTCTGCAGCTTTTTCCGTCTTCTCCACACGCATTTTTCCTAACTCACCCACATCATCAACCCCGGCTGTATCAATAAATACGCAGGGGCCGATGCCATGTACCTCCATCGCTTTGTAGACGGGATCCGTTGTCGTTCCCGCCACATCCGATACAATTGCTACCTGTTGTCCGGTAAATGCATTAATCAGAGAAGATTTTCCGCTGTTTCTTTTGCCATAAAAACCGATATGTATCCGGTTTGCACTTGGTGTTTCATTCAATGACATCGCTAAAGACCTCCTAGAATCTGAAATCGCGCTGTCCTTCCTCAATTTCTTTCAGATGACGTTTTGCAATTTCTCTTGTTTTTTCATTTGGTACTTTCTCTATCTCCTTAGCAATCAACGCTTCTCCGATTTTTCTGGTATCTTCAGAAGCATAATCAATCAAATATTCCTTCAATGTCATCAGCGCATTCGGATGACAGCAGTTTAAAATCTGCTGGTTCTTACAAAGACTCATAAAACGGTCTCCTGTTCTGCCTTCCCGGTAACATGCCGTACAGAAACTTGGAATGTAACCCATATCCATCAGCCAGTGCACTACCTCATCCAGTGTTCTGGTATCACTGACATCAAACTGTTCGGAACGTTCGTCTTCCGGCTCCGGATGGTCATATCCACCAACGGAAGTCTTGGAACCACCACTAATCTGGGATACGCCAAGGCGGATAACTTTCTCACGTACCGCCTGGCTCTCTCTGGTAGAAATAATCATTCCGGTATATGGAACTGCCACACGGATACATGCACAGATTTTTGCAAAAATATCATCACTGATGCCGTTGTCGAATACATCCGGATCAATGTCATCGGCACGTTTGATTCGTGGCACGCTGATGGTATGTGGTCCTACTCCATGCACTGCCTCCAAATGTTCTGCATGCATCAGAAGTCCTGCAAATTCATATTTATAAAGTTCCAGTCCAAAAAGTACACCTAAGCCAACATCATCGATGCCACCTTCCATGGCACGGTCCATGGCTTCGGTATGATATGCATAATCATGCTTTGGTCCGGTTGGATGTAATTTTTCATAGCTTTCTTTATGATAAGTTTCCTGAAAAAGGATATAAGTTCCGATTCCTGCCTCTTTTAATTTCCGGTAATTTTCTACGGTTGTTGCAGCAATATTTACATTAACACGACGAATTGCGCCGTTTTTGTGCTTAATGCTGTAAATGGTCTTAATACACTCTAAGATATATTCGATTGGATTATTCACCGGGTCTTCGCCTGCTTCGATTGCCAGACGCTTGTGTCCCATATCCTGTAATGCCGTTACTTCCTGACGCACTTCATCCTGTGTCAGCTTCTTACGGGCAATATGCTTATTTTTTCCATGGTACGGGCAATACACACATCCATTGATACAGTAATTGGACAAATACAATGGTGCAAACATTACAATACGATTTCCATAGAAATCTTTCTTAATCTGTTCTGCAAGGTCATATACTTCCTGGATTTTTTCTTCGTTCTCGCAGGCCAGCAATACTGATGCTTCTCTGTGAGTAAGCCCTTTCCGTAATTTTGCCTTTGCAATGATTTCGTCAATAAGGGCAAGATTGTCCTTATTTGCCTCGGCATATGCCAGAGTCTCTTCAATCTCTTCATGGCAGATAAATTCTTCTGCCTTTAATGATGCTTTGTTATACATAATGTTTCCTTTCTTCCGGGTCAGAAGCTCTTTCCCGTTGGTTATTATATGGTGATTTAAGAAATACCTCTTGTATTTCCTTTATTTATATAAATGGTGAATCTCCTCTTGAGACCACCAGTTTATATCCAATGGATTCCATACGGTTGCCAAGACATCCACGGCATTCCGCTGCCTCTTCCCCGGTACAGATTTTATTATCGTAAAGGGCGTACTTCTTCCGCACCTTTACCGGTGACAGATTCGGCATTACCACATTTCCTCCAGCCAGGATGCCAAGCTCCCTGCCCCTTGAATGGATGGTTCCCAATGCTGTAGTTGCCGGAAGCAGTACCTTCGGCAGCATCAGGCGGGTAATTGCCAGTAAAAACAATGTCATCTCAAGGCTTCCCTGCTCCATCTCTCCAAATGGTGTATCCTTTTGTGGAATAAACGGGCCGATTCCTACCATATGCGGATTGAATGCTTTCATAAAAGCAAGGTCTTCCACCAGATTATCTATGGTCTGATAAGGAGAACCTACCATAATGCCACACCCCACCTGATAACCGATTTCCTTTAAGGTATACAGGCACTGCTTGCGGTTTTTAAGAGACATTTCTGCCGGATGGAGCTTCCCATAATGGGCTTCATTCGCGGTCTCATGACGCAATAAATAGCGGTCTGCTCCTGCCGTGTAAAGTCTTTCATAGCTTTCCCGGCTCCGCTCTCCTAAGGACAGTGTAATGGCACAGTCCGGGTAAGCAGCTTTTATCTTATGAAGTAAATCTTCCAGTAAATCATCTGTATAATAGCCGTCTTCGCCCCCCTGCAGGACAAAGGTACGAAAGCCTAATGCATAACCGCTTTCACAGCAGGATAAGATTTCTTCTTCCCTCAGGCGGTAGCGTTCTGCATTCTGATTGCTTCTTCGGATGCCGCAATAGATGCAGTCATTCTTACAGTAATTGGATATTTCAATCAGTCCTCTGGTATAGACTTCATTTCCAAAGGTCTCTTTCTGTCTTTTTCTCGCCAGTTCAAAGCCGTACTCTGCAATTTCTTTATCGGTATGCAGTTCTAATAATTCTTTATATTCTGTCTCTGTAAGCCGTGTATCCTCATACAGCTTATCAAATAATTCTTTCCCTCTATTCTTCATGTCTGGTCACCACACTGGAATATGCTGTTTTTACACTGATTCCCGGTAATTTTCCGATTTTACCGGTCAGTGCACTGATGGTATCCTGCGGCGCATCGATTGCTATACTTACGATATTTATGCCTCTCTCCCGGTATGGAATTCCCATTCTTCCGATAATATAAGCTGCATATTCATGTAAAATTTCATTTAATGCTCCGACTGATTCGTCCTTTTCTATTACAATGCCGATTACAGCCACTCTGGTATCTGCTGCCATATCTTCGTTCCTCTTGTTTCTCTGAATCAATACAATTTCAACGCTTATTTTACGTTTCTAGTATAAGAGATTTATTTTTGGATTACAATTGTTAAGCTCTGGTTTTATGCGTATTTATTGTATTTTTTTACATACTTATAGTCATTAGGCAATACATAGCCATCTTTCGCCTTATAAAGTCGAAAAATCAAGAGACGGAATAAAACTATTCCATCCCTTGATTTATATTATTCTCACAATATTTTTTATTCTTTCCAATCTGCACAGCCCATGTAGTAATTGTAATACACTCGCAAATCTTCTTTTTCAGATTTATCAGTATAATCCTTGTATATACACTTACTTTCCGAATGCATACTAGAACTCTCCAATTTATTTTCTAAATCCCAATTATATATGCTTGCTTCATTCCCACCCAAGACACCTGCTTCATTTATACTCTGTAATTTAGGCAATGCACTACCATGAGTTGTACTCTTATTTCCAGCATATCCAAATTTTTGTTTTACTGCTATACTTCGTCTATAATAATAATCGTAATTATAAAATTTATGATGAGGATTTCCAAACTTGGTTTCTGTAATGGCTGCATACTGCATGTCATATCCTCCACCATTTACATAAATTTGCGCATAATAGATACCCCTATTAGCATTATGATTTCGAATATCTACATGTACGATAAATGTATCTCCATCAACTCTAGTAGCTTCATACCATGCTATATCTGACTGATCTGCTTTTGTCCATACCGGAGTTATAATGGATGTCACAAAACTTGGCACTTGGTCAATCAAAATGTCAAACGTTCCTGTCACGATATCTTTATTCTGAATTAATACATTAAAGGATATCTGTGGGCGTACAATTTCAAAAGTTGTTGTAACGGCACCCTTATAGTCACCTATACCAGTAATCGTTACATATGCTGTTCCAACTGCCATATTATTACGATAAGATAGTTTATAGTCTACATTTTCCTCTAACTTCTTTCTGCCATCCTTTACAACAACTGGTGGTGTCTGTAGATTTCCATTGTAATTTAAGGATGCAACCGTAAGAACCGTACAGTTGTCAATGCTCTTTTCTTTAATTGCAAACGTTACAACTTTCTCACCAGAATATACTCCCATACCGGAAATGATTACCCTTGCAGTTCCCACATTTCTATTGTTACTGTAGCTTACCGTATAATCAACATCTTCTGTTAATACCTTGCTTCCCATCTTAACGACCGGAACCGGCTTATAAGTCTGTCCGGTATACTGCTCTGAAGCAGGGATTCCGGTAACTGTTGCTTTGGATAAACTGTTGCTGATTTTGAATTTCTTAACAATTGTTCCGGTATAATACTGGGTCAGCGGACGCACAGTAATGGATGCATCGCCTGCCAGCTCATTATTTGCATACGTTGTTTCATAATCTTCATTCAGCGTTAAGGTATTGCCACCACATGCCACATGGATAGGCGGACATATCGGGCTTCCGGTATAAAGCTGTTCCGGAACACTGTCAATAATTGCATCCTCAAGGCTTGCCACAATATTGAAGTAAACGCGCTTGGTCTCATCATAGTTGCCAAGTCCTTTAATTACTACCCATGACTCTCCTGCCCTTAAGTTGTTGCCATTGACAACCTGATAATCCTTCCCTTCTACCAAAATCTTTCCATTGTCATAAATCGTCAGTGCCGGGCGGATGTAATTGCCGGTATACTTCTGATCCGGAATTGCTTCTGCCACAGCATTTCCAATATCATGTTTGGTAATCTTATAGTATACCGTAATGCTGTCTTTGTAGTTACCGCTTTCGGTTGCAGTTACCGTTGCACTTGCGGTTCCGATTGCTGTGTTGTTCTCATAGGTTACTTCATACTGGGAAGAATCAATGGTTAATCCGGTAGAAGTATCTTTTAAAGTAAGTACCGGTTTAATCTCGCTTCCGGTATAATCTACGTTATCGGTTCCGGTAATCTCAATATCTGCAGAAGTAAGTGACTTTCTTGCAATCTGATATGGATATACAGCTGTTCCTACATATCCGGTCTGGTCATTTTCCGTACCAACGATTCCAACATATACTGTTCCAGCATGAATCAGGTCAATGGCACTTGCTTCCGTTGTACAATCTTTATCAATATAGTATTTTACGATGTAATCTTCGTTTTCTGTCAGATAGCTTCCGGTCTTATTGAACTTCACCTGAATGTTCTTCGGCTTGGTATCAAGACCGTTATATACAGTATCGGAAATTCCGGTTACCGTTAAAGTATCATTGGAAAGTAAGGTACCGATGGTAAACTTCTCAATTCGTGTTCCACTGTAGTTACCCTGTCCGGTTACTTTAATCCATGCGGTTCCCACCTGACTGTTATTGGTTGAATATTCATAAGTAAAGTCTGTTCCATTTACCAGTGCTACAATTCCATTTTCCGAATTATCTTTCAGGCTGATATTCGGTGTATAAGTAGTACCCTGAATATAAGGATAGTTCCGGTTTGCCGGGTCAAATCCTGTATCAGAAGCATCGGATAACGCCGCACTGATATTTTCAGAAGAAAGATCCCTTGCCAGAATAGAGAACGGAATTGTCTTGCTTCCGGTATAGTTGGTGGTGTCCTTCGGAGTAATCTGAACAAACGGTCCGGAAGTTCCATTTGCATCTTTTACAGCTTCATTATTAAAGTAAGCTGCCGTATAATCCACATTGCGAACCAGCGGTTCTGCACTGGTGGATGTCATGTAAACATTTAATTCCGGTTCATACTTGGTTTTTAACGGTACATACTGTGGATCTTCTATTTTAGAGTATACTAAATCTTCAACATTTTTCTTTAAAATGTTAAACTCTACCGTTGCAGCTCCGGTACAGCTTGCCACACCGTGGATTGCTGCATATGGCGCATTTGCCCCACCGGCGTTCGCTGCATTGATATTATTGCGATACTCATCCACTACATAATCTGTGTCTAACGTAAGGGTTTGTTCTTTGTTATTTTCATCGTTAAATGTTAATTTAATTTCAGGCTCCTGTGCCTCACCATTGTAGGTTACGTCAGCAATTGTCTTGCTTACCGTAGACAGATCACGTTTTGTAATGGTAAAGGTCTTAGTCAGTGTTCCCTTGTAATTGCCCTTACCGATTACGGTAATGGTCTCGATTGCACCTGCCGGTGCACTGGATGGATTATCTGCATCCGTCTGGTAATACACGCTATAGTTTGCCGGGTCAATTACTTCTGAACCGCCAATCTTCTTAACGACCAGAGAATCCGGCTTAATCAGCTTACCGGTATAAACATAGCTGTCCGCAATTCCGGTAATCTCATAATCTTCCATATGGATGGAATCAATGGTAAATGCTTTCGCCTTGGTGGTTCCCATCAATTTACCGTTTGCTGTTGCCTGAATGACTACACATGGTCCGTTCTCGCCATTTGCTGCTGCAACTGCAGTATTCTTACGATAAGTTACCGTATAATCTTTTCCTTCTTCCAAGGTATCAAAGGTAGAACCGGTTAATGCATATTTCACAACCGGAACCGGTCTGATTTCCTGTCCGGTATAGGAGAATACATCTCCACCTAAGTCAATACTTAAATCATCACTGCCCAGGTCGTATTTTATCGCAAACTTCGCCGATTTCTCACCACTAAAATAAGTTCCGGTTCCCTCAATCGTTACGGTCGGGTCAGTCAGCGAAACCGATTTACCATTTACAATGCTCTTAATGTTGTAGTCTGTTCCCAGTGCCAAAGTCTTGCCATCACATACCACAGTCATATTTTCTATTGGCTGTGTGGTTGTATTGTATTCGCTTCCGGTATATTTCTGTGCCGGAATCGTAATCTCAGCATCTTCAATTTTACCGGTAATTGCAAAATTCGCAACATAGCTTCCTACCCAGTGATTCTTCTCAATTCCGGTAATGAGCACACTGGCCTGTCCCGGAACAGTATTATTTCTATAAGACACGCTGTAATGTGTTCCCTCTATCAGACGTTCCTGGGTATCGCTGCCTTTTACATACACGGTGACGGTAGGTTTCATTCCGCCAGATGCTGCCTGCGCCTTATCATACTCAATAGTATCATAGCTTAACTTCACTTCAATCTGGTCAGCAGAATTATTCATATCTCCATCATAGTAGAAGTAACTATTCTTAGTTCCCTTAAAGTTACCGGTTCCTTCAATGGTAATATCCTGCTGTCCAACTTTAAATTTATCTACCTGGGTCGGAGTATAGGTATAATCTACGCCAGGCTGCAGTGTATATGAATATTCTCCAATTCCGGACTCATTCGGAAAACTCTGTGTTACTGTGAAATCCGGAATATTCTTTTTAAAAATGTAACTCATTCCCTGCAAAGATACGCCTACACCATCAATACTCTTCCGCTGAATAATAAACTGATTAGAGCCTGCAATCTTATCTGCAGTATAATCTGCACTTTCCAGCACACCGGTGTAATTTCCGATACCCTGGATTCTTACATAAGTTGTTCCTGCATTGGTCTTCTCGGCTGCTGTTGCAACATTCTGGAAATCTGCATCAGAATATACCTCAAACTGGTAATCCTTATTTGTAGATAATATGCTGGAAGAATCTCCATAGCTTACTTTTACGGAAGGAGTCAGTACTTTATTTGCATAAACCGGACTATTTACATCTACCCGGAGTTTGCTTAATTCGTTGATATCCTTCTGATTAATGGTATAGCTTACGGTTGTTGTTCCTGTATAGTTGCTGTTTTCTGCCGCCTTTAAGGTCAGAGTTGCAATTCCCGCATTGATTGCATTTTCACTGCTTTCAATACTGTATTCCTTATCGGTCAGAATATAGCCATTGGTGGTAGGGTACTGTAATACAACACCATCTCCGTCTGCGGTAGTAGAAATTACAACTTTCTGTTCAATTCCATTATATGTATAAGTTCCATTTACTCTTGCATTCAGTTCTGCAATATCTTTCTTCTCAATAACAGCATATCCGGAAATCTCTCCGTAATAGCCTCCTCTTCCTGATACAGCAAAATAAACAGTTCCCGCATTGATAAATGCTTCATTTGTCTCAGTGCTTACAACATTCTGATGTGCCGCATCACTATAGAAGGAAATGCTATAGGATGACGGATCCGGAATCGCATCCATCATCTTTGTCTCAATTGCCTGAATCATCTCATTCTTATGGGAATTCCGGTTATAGGTTCCACCAGATATATTAAATGCCTGTACGGTTGTAGCAATATTTGCTCCGATAAAGTAGAAGGTCACTGCCATTCCTGTATAATTTCTGCCATCTACTGCTTTGATTCTGACATATACTTTTCCGGAATTCTTATGTTCTGAAACAGTTGTACATAATTCATCTTCATAATAACCTTCGATTTCATAATCGACACTCTCTGTCAAAGTGCGATTACCATCCATTACTGCTAAGGTTGTAGCTTCCGGATTGCCTGTATAACCGCAGTTACTTGCCATTATAGTTAATGAACTCATGCTCTTCGGAGTAATCTTGTAGGAAGTACGGATACTTCCGTCTAAATTAGCATAAGTTCCAAGTCCGCTGATTAATACATAATAAGTGCCTGCGTCCACCGGCTCTGTAATGACATTCTTGTAAGCAGAATCCGTAAAATAAGTAACCTTAAAATCTTCACCCTGTACCAGGCCTTTGGCACCGTTATTATCAGTAATACGGATTGCCGGTACCTGCATGCTGCCATTGTATTCAAAGGTAACCTGTGTCGGATCATAGTTTGCAGAACCTGTAACGATATTACACTCGCATTCATTTAACTTTCTTGGCACAATACTGAAAGTTCCACGGTTCACGCCACCCTCTGCCAGTGCATAATCTCCAGTCAGTCTGATATAAGCCTTTGCATTGTTGGTTCCAATTTCGATGTTATCTTCACAGGAAACCACTTCTACATACTGGCTGTCCAAGGTGACATTTTTACTACCTTCGGTATAATAAACGGTAATATTTGCAGGATCCGGCACAACAGCACTACCGGTATAAGTCTGGTCTGTAATTACAATATCTGTCGGGCTGATGTTCTTTGGCTTAATCATATAAGTATATACTCTTTCGCCTCCGGCATAGTTACTGCCATCCAGACCGGTTATCTTAAGATAATAGGTTGCTGCATGAATCAGTTCCTGTATGCCCGTAGTGTCTTCCTTATCGTCTGCCCGTTCAGTACATTCCGGATCACGATAAACAGCATAGTCAAAATCCGTTCCTTTTTTCAAAGCATTCCCCTCATCATCGGTTGCTGTCAGGGATAATACCTTGCTCTTACCATCAAAAAAGCTGGAATAACTGGTATCTTTATTAATGACACCTGCTTCTGTTCCGTTGATTGCCAGTTTAAAGGTACATTTATCTAAAGATTTTGCAACAATATCAAAATAAATCGGCTCTGCCTTGGTTCCAAGGTCTCCTTCGTAGTAATCCAGTCCGGTTACCTTCACATAATATCTTCCAATAGAAGTCGGTTCAGGTACAGTCTTGGTATACTCCGCATCTTTATAATAAGTAATCTTATATCTGGAATCACTGATAACATCACCGGATGTATTGGAGACGGTAATGTTTGGCACATTTTTCTTGCCATTGTATTCCAGTTCATTTTTATCCAATACTGCTTTGCCAAGCTTGTCATAGATCTCAAAGTTGATAAATGCGTTTCCGGTTAAATTTCCGGTTCCGGTAATAATCAGGTTATTGGTTCCGGTCTGTCCTGCAGTAGTTTCATTTCGGTATGCCACGTTGTAGTTGCCGGCAGGAATCTCAACGCCATTCAACTTCACTACTACCTCATTGGTCATATCCGGTTTACTATTCTTTACATAATAATATTTATCACTCTTTAAGGAAACACTGATGCCTGCTGCACTTAAATCTGCCTTGCCAATCAGGAAATTAAAGGTCTTGCTGCCCCGGTACAGAGAAGAAGAATTCGCTGTTACTGTCATCTTCGCTGTTCCGGCATTCGTATTGTCTGCCCAGCTGGTGGTATAGTCAGACGCCTGGATTCCTGCGGAGTTCTGGCTGTCAACCAGTGTAAATTCCGGTCTCTGTGCAGTTCCGGTATAAGTAGAATCGCTCAGTCCATTGGAAACAGTTACAGAATCTGCCCCGATATTATAGTAAATATTGTAACGGTTCTCTGCAATTGTTCCGGAAAATGTATAGTTACTGCTGCTCTTTAATACAATTTTAAAGGAATGTGTTCCTACTGTGGTATTGCTTCCGGATGTATATTCTACGTTATAATCATCTGCTGAAAGGTTTACCATGGTAGGAGTACCGCTTATGATACCATACACCCCTGTAATCGTCGGTAATACATCACTTCCTGTATAATATACATATCCGTCTTCACCGGTTCCTTCCACCCCTTTATAATTAACACCGATATAGCTTAACTTCTGCTGTGCAATCGTAAAGCTCTTGGTGGTCTGCCATCTGTGGCTGTCTCCGATACCAACGATATCAATATATGCTGTTCCTGCGCTGGTATTATTACGGTAATAAACGGAGTAATCCTCTTTTTCTTTCAAAGTTTCTCCAGCAATCTGGACCGTAACTGCCGGCTTAACCTCCTGTCCGGTATAAGTATAGGTATCATTTCCGGTTGCAGTTGCACCATTTGCATCCGCTCCTAATGTAATGCTTCCATTGCTCGGAAATGCATCCGCCGCCTCTGCCGGTATTGCCGGAAGAACGCCTGCAATCATACAAACACTTAAAACTAATACCAGTATTCTTTTTCCAACATCCTTGTACTTACGCATAGAACCTCTCCTTGTTGCTTGTTGTTTCCTCATCTTTTTATCTTTACTATATTCCTTTTGCTTTTCAGATTCAAGAGTAACCCTTTTTTCTAAAAAAGCGCAGAAAAAGACACTTCTAAACCTTTTATCGACCGGAAGTTACTTTTTCTTTATATTTTCCAGCGGATTTTTTCATTTTTTAGAAAATCTTTTTCAGAAAATTAACACTTGACATTTTATACTACCACTGTTACCATTACAAACTGAAAACAAAACATCACTTTGCTAGGGGCGCCTTTGGCTGAGAAACGCATCTGCGTTGACCCTTATTACTTGAACCGGATAATACCGGCGTAAGGAAGCACATAGTTCAACCTCCTGGCAGAGTATCATCTTTAAGGAGGATTTTTTTATGTCAATTTTTGCAACATACGACGGCTCATCTTACCAGCTTACCACCGCAGGTTTTACAGCCCTCGTTATCATCATGATTGCCATTCTTCTGATTGGCTGTGCTATCTTCGGTGGAAAGAAGAAATTCAGTGCAAAGCAGCTTGCATTTTCGGCTATGGCAATTGCCCTTGCCATGGTAACTTCCATGATTAAACTTTTCGATATGCCAATGGGCGGTTCCGTTACTTTACTGAGCATGTTATTCATCGTTCTGATTGGTTACTGGTACGGTCTGGGTGCCGGCTTAACCGCAGCTTTTGCTTACGGAATTCTGCAGTTAGTCGTTGACCCTTACATCATCAGTGTTCCACAGATGTTAGTGGACTACCTCTTCGCCTTTGGTGCATTAGGACTTTCCGGACTTTTCAGCAAATCCAAACATGGACTTATCAAAGGTTATATCGCTGGTGTATTAGGCCGATACTTCTTCGCATTCCTTTCCGGCTGGATTTTCTTCGGCATGTATGCTCCGGAAGAATTCCCGAATGCAGTGGTATACTCTCTTGCTTACAACGGTGCATACCTTGGTGCAGAAGCACTTATTACATTAATCATTATCTGTCTGCCACCAGTCCAGAAGGCATTGAATGCCGTCAAGGATATGGCAAATTCATAATATGATTCTGTCCAAAAAGAGCGTCTTTCCTAATTAGGAAAGAACGCTCTTTTTGATTACGCGAGTAGCGAGAAAAATCGCATGCTTGCATGCAGATTTGACGAGCACCGCGATAACTCGAGAAACTCGCAAAGCGTGTTTCTCGTAGTTGCATTTCTGTATTTTCTTAATTTGTCATTAATTACATCTGAATCCATCCAAAAGCATTTGCTATGGAACTGATTAAAATAATCGCTGCAAAGATCGGACAAAGGTATTTTATCATCACCGTAAATATCTTTTTCCTGCGGAACGGGTTGCCGCCCCGGGTTACTTCTTCTTCAATCCGCTGTACTCCCACCACTCTTGATACCAGAAGGCAGGTTGCAATAGCCGCAATCGGCATCATCACGGAGTTCGTCAGGAAATCAAAGAAATCAAGAAGCTGCATTCCGATAATTTTTATATTCGCCAATGGTCCATATCCCAGTGTGGAAAGACTTCCCAGAAGAAGCATTACAATGCCGACAATTACCGTTGCTTTCCGTCTTTCCCAGCCCAGTTCATCTTCAAAAGTCGATACTGCACTTTCCGTTAATGCAATAGAACTTGTTATTGCTGCAAACAGCACCAGTACAAAAAACAAAATTCCGACTCCGGTTCCAAGTCCCATGCTGTCAAATACTTTTGGAATCGTAATAAACATCAATGATGGACCCGCCTGCAGGGTTTCCGGATTTCCACCGGAAAATGCAAAGACTGCCGGAATAATCATCAGCCCTGCCATCATGGCAATCGCTGTATCGAAGATTTCCACGTTCTTCGTGGACTCCTCAATAGAAACTTCCTTCTTCATATAAGAACCAAAAGTAACGAGAATTCCCATGGCAATGGACAGGGAATAAAACATCTGTCCCATGGCTGTTACTACCGTCATCCAGGAAAAATTTTCAAAATTTGGAATCAGAAAATATTTAACTCCTTTTAATGCTCCCGGTCTGCTTACGGAATAAACCGTTATTAATATAGAAAGAACAACCAGCACCGGCATCATAAATCTGGATACCCGTTCAATACCATTCCGGACGCCGGCAAAGATAATCCCCAACGTAAATACTGCAAAAAAAGCAAAGCAGATTTCTGTGGAAAGTCCGCTGGAAATGAAATCAGAAAAATATCCATCCGATGCAAGCTTACTGCCATTTCCCCTGATATATTCCACCAGATATTTCATTACCCAGCCGCCAATTACAGAATAATATGGCACGATTAAAACCGGAATAATCGCATTTATCCAGCCGCCGAAAGAGAGCCAGCGGGATTTTCCAAAGGTATGATATGCTCCCACCGGGCTCTTCTTCGTCATTCTTCCGATAGAAGTCTCCGCCATAATCATCGTATATCCAAAAGTCAGTGCAAGTATAATATAAATCAGCAGAAAGATTCCTCCCCCATACTTTGCCGCAAGATATGGGAATCTCCATATGTTTCCCAGTCCCACAGAAGCGCCTGCTGCTGATAATACAAACCCTATCTTCCCCGAAAATGTACTTCTTTTCTCATTCTGTGTCTTCATTTTGTTTTTTCTCCTAAACTCATAATTTCCATGACGCAAAGTTATAGAAATCATAACACAGTCTCATAGTTCCTGCAATATTCTTTCCTTTTTATCATGCTGCCTCTTATTTCCCCCTATATTTCTGCATTATATCTCCATATATTTCATTTGTTTTTACAGTGCATTTCCATGTTTTTTCTATGTTTTTGCACAATTTGTGTTATTTCACAAATTTTTCACAATTTTATTAGCACTCACCTCTTGACAGTGCTAATAATTGGTGCTATAACGTAGTCAGAACAAAGGAGAGGAACAAAAAGAGGTTCCTAAAACATCCCGGTTCCAAAGAAACAAGGTAAACAAGCATAGATAGATTTATTTAAAAAAGGAGAGATGACTTATGTTGATGCCTAGTATTTTTGGAGAGAATTTATTTGATGACTTCTTTGAGGATTTTCCATGGATGGACGATAACATGGACATGAAAAAAACTGAAAAAAAACTTTACGGTCGTAGAGCCGCACGTCTGATGAAGACAGATATTAAGGAACAGGACAATGGTTACGAACTGGTCATTGATTTACCTGGATTTAAGAAAGACGAAGTAAGTGCTTCCTTAGAAAATGGTTACCTGACCATCAGTGCCGCCAAAGGCTTGGATGAGGAAGATAAAGATAAGAAATCCGGCAAGTACATCCGTAAGGAACGTTATTCCGGAGCCTGCAGCCGAAGCTTTTATGTCGGTGATGGCATTACCGAAGAGGATATCAAAGGCGAATTTAAACATGGTATCTTAAAACTCTTCGTTCCGAAGAAAGAAGCAAAACCTGCAGTAGAAGACCACAAGTACATTGCCATTGAAGGATAATAGAATTTTATATAGTATCTGATTTAGATTAAGAAAGGAAGCATGTTATTATGTCAGATAAAAATCCAAAACATCCATTAAAGAAGAAGAAAGTAAAAGCAAAAATTAATGTAGCCGACCATGAGGCTGTTGAGGAAGCCAGAGAGGCTCACAGAAATAAAAAACATTATTATTAATTACAACAATTATTTTCAGGAGGAATGACTTATGTTAGTACCAAGTATTTTTTCAAACAACTTTGTAGATGATATATTCGATGATGTATTTCCATTCGGAGCTTACAATGCTCCTGCAGCAGACAACCGCGCTGCCATGAACACTGACGTTAAGGAATTTGACGACAGATATGAACTGGAATTTGAACTTCCGGGCTTTAAGAAAGAAGATATCCAGGCTGAGCTGAAAGACGGATACCTCATCGTCAATGCCAAACACCAGGACAACAAGGACGAAAAAGACAAAGATGGCAAATATATCCGTAAAGAACGTTACTATGGCTCTTACCAGCGTAGTTTCTATGTCGGAGATGGCGTTACTCAGGATGACATCAAAGGCGGTTTTGAAAATGGTATCCTGACTCTGACCGTTCCGAAGAAAGAAGCAAAACCTGCTGTGGAAGAAAAGAAATATATTTCCATTGAGGGATAATACCAGGATAATTAAAAGGAAAAAGGGGCGGTGTGAGTATTCACACCGCCTCTCCTTTTTATGTGAGAAACACGCTTTGCGTGTTTCTCGTAGTTTAGCTGACATTACTTTATCGTCGATGCCCGCTGTCTGATATTCTTATTAAAATTAATCACATTGTGATTATATTCTTCATCCATCAGTTCAGAATGAATCATAAAATCTGCGGTCGCTTTATTATTGGCAATCGGAATGTCATAGACCTGGGCAATACGAAGCAATGCTTTTACATCCGGGTCATGAGGTGCTGCAGTAAGCGGGTCTGAAAAGAAAATAACGAAGTCTATTTTTCCCTCTACTATCTTGGCACCAATCTGCTGGTCTCCACCCAGCGGGCCACTATTATAGCCCTTAACCGGCAGTCCCGTCTGGTCTGTAATCATCTTTGCAGTTGTTCCTGTTCCACACAGAAAATGTTTCTTTAAAGTCTCTGCATTGTCTTTACACCACTGAATCAGTTCTGCCTTTTTCCCATCATGGGCAATCAATGCAATATTTTTCTGTTTTCCGATTGTCAAAGTAAGAAAATCCGGTTCCATACTCATATTGTGTCTTCTCCTTTATTGTATTATTTTCCAACCTTTTCATTTATCAAGTGAAAATCAACTCCTGATAAACAATTGCAGCTCGCCAATCACGCTTATATGTTGACTTGCTTACGTTCATTATAACATGACAAGATGATTCCAGACAATATTGGGGTAGAAATCTTCATATAAAAAACGAGTACACTTAACAGTGTACTCGTTTTTTTCGTCGATGCGACAGGATTTGAACCTGCGACCTCTGCGTCCCGAACGCAGCGCTCTACCAAGCTGAGCCACGCATCGTTATTCAGTTCTTTCACACGCTCAACTATATTAGCATATATCACATTTTTTGTCCAGTAATATTTTTATTTTCTTTTCTACTTAATCGTTTTATGTTATACTTAAGTCAATCATAAGAATGGCTTTTACAATGCCGAAGCAACTTTTTTTACCAGAGAAAGGTACATTATGGAGAACAACCAGAGACCAACCATTGCAATCATGTTAGGTGACACCCAGTCCAGCTACTCAGAAGACTTACTTCGGGGCTTCTATACCTGTGCCAGAGAAGAAGATATCAATATTATTTTTCTGATGGGACCTCAGATGCCACAATATTGTAAAGATATTTTATCCTGCAGTTTTGATGGAGACTATAATTATCAGTTTGATACGATTTATGATTATGTGCATTTTACCAGACCGGATGCACTCATTATTACCTATGGTTCTCTTTCTATTTTTAAAAGCAACCAGGTAAAGGCAGACTTTCTTTCCCATTATAAAGATATTCCATTTCTGATGTTAGAGGACACACCGGACGATTCTGACATTCCATACCTGATTGCTGACAACTACAACGGCATGCGGCAATGTATCGAACATCTTGTGAATGTCCATGGCTATCGTAAGATTGCTTTTGTAGCAGGACCAGCTAACAACAAAGACTCCAATGAACGACTGAAAGCCTACCGCGATGTTATGGCGGAACATCAGCTTCCGGTCACGAATGATATGGTCGTCTATGGCAACTACTCAGAGCTTGTCACCGAGCAGGTGGAATATATTCTAGACCACAACCCGGAATTAGAGGCAATTGCTTTTGCAAATGATAATATGGCAAAGGCAGGATACCGCGTCTGTGCTGCAAGAGACCTTTTGGTGGGACATGACATTGCCATTACCGGTTTTGACGACATTGACCACGCAAAAACCATGGAGCCACCACTGACCAGTGTTTCCCACAGCAGCTTCCAGTTCAGCTACCAGGCATTACAGAATGCGCTTATGCTCTGTCAGGGAAAGAAGCCACAATCCTGCCGGATGTCAGCCATTTTTCACCAGAGAAGCTCCTGCGGCTGCCAGCTGCACACCGGCTTTACCACACTGCGTCATATCAGCATGGAGCAGCTGCACGATTTTATACACCAGCAGGTCGATGCTATGGCTGAGGAATTATTCTCTTCCATTTCATACGAAAAAGATCGTAATTACTATACCGAAGTTCTACATGCATATTTTGAAAATATATATGAAGAAATCTTTATCCGGAAGGGAACTGACTTCTCCAACGAGCCTCTGATTCGTTATCTGAGAAAGCTTACTGCATATCCCCATATTTCCGGAGAAATGCTCCTAGAGCAACTTACTTCATTACTCCGTACACTGATTAACTTCTCGGAGGAAGAACTGCTGCAGACACAGCTTTCCGGCATTTTATCCTTTACCCAGCAATACGTTCATTCTGCGGATGTCTTCCAGCTAGAAAAAGAAATCATGGATTCTAACCGGAAAGCCTGGTTTGTACCTTCCTTTACAAGAGATTTGATTAACTCCGGTGCCAATTTCAAAGAAACGATTACACATATCATGGAGCGGCTGCATCTGATGAATGTCAAAAGTTCCTTCTTTTTCTTCTTTGACAAACCGGTCATTCATCAGGAAAATGAGCTTGCAGAGTATCCGGACGAAATCTATCTGGCAGCATATTACCATGATGAAAAATCAGTCTACCATGAACCGGGCAAACGTCCAAAAGTAACGACTGCCAATGGATTTTCCAGTTTTCTTCCAAAGGAACACAGCCACTGCTATACATCATTTATCCTCTTTTCCGGAGATGAACAGTTCGGTCTGCTGCTTTGCGAAGTGGAACAGAAAGATATTTCCTTTATGCAGATTTGCAGCCTCCAGATTGGTGCACTCCTGCATTTTATCCAGTTAAATGCCAGCGAACGCCAGATTCAGAAAGAATTACAGGATTCCATGAAAGTCATTCAGGAGCAGAACAGCATCTTAAGTTATATCTCTGAATATGACGATTTAAGCCAGCTTTTGAACCGCCGTGGATTTATGGAACGGGCATCCCATGCAATTGAATCCAATTCCGGCAAAAAAGCTTATCTTCTTTTTGGTGACTTAGATCACTTAAAGGAAATCAACGACTGCTTCTCCCATCTTGCCGGTGATTTTGCATTGCGTACCGTATCTGAACGGCTCCGGAAATGCCTGCCGAAAGATGCCATTACTGCAAGACTGGGCGGTGACGAATTTGTATCCTTTATCTTAACAGATATACCGGATTTCAAAGAACAGCTTTTAAAGAATCTGAAAGCAGAGAGCGATGCTTTTAATGCCGTATGCGATAAACCTTTCTATGTAGAAATCTCTGTCGGCATCTACGACTTCTACTGTAATCCGCAGATGGACTTAACAGACATATTAAAGCATTCCGACGCAATCCTCTACGAGGAAAAGGTCAAACGGCGTGCAAGTATTAAAAAGTAGGCTATGTTTTTCTATAAGCTGCAAGAAACACACGCTATGAAAATAGCGGAAAAAAGCCGGATGGTCAACCCATCCGGCTTTCTGAAACCGCTCTTTTATTCATCCATTCCCCATTTATCTTTCATGTACTCTTTTCCGAATCCAGAACCGATATTTTCATTGATTCTACGTCCGAAGCAGGCATAAAATCCAATCATTGCGGCGAATATCAGAATTCCAATAAATATAACCATAGTAAGCACCCTCCCTGCGTCACTTTGTTTTTCCAAGTATAACATAAGCCACCCGGAATGTCATCTTTTTCTATTTCATATTCATAATAATCTCTCTTGCAACAGCTTCTTCCACCGGTGTAGCAAATACGCCTTCCTCAAACTCGACGATTCCACCGATTCCTTTTTCTACTACGAAACGAAGCTTTCCATCCCGGACTTTTTTATCGGTATATAATTTCTTAACCAGTGCCTCTCTATCAATATATTTCGGAATCTCTACCGGCAGCTTCGCTTTCTCTAACAGATTCTTTACTTCCGCTTTCTCTTCTTCTGTCATATAGCCAAGTCTGTGGGCAAGTTCCGTCTGTGCAATCATTCCAATGGAAAGTGCTTCCCCATGAAGCAGTTTATAATCACTGACTGTTTCTATGGCACGTCCTACGGTATGTCCAAGATTTAAGATTTCCCTTAAGCCCTGTTCTTTTTCATCCTTCATTACCACGGCATATTTTATCTGGCAGTTCTTCTTTGCGATGTATTCACAGGCTTCTCTGTCTCCCGCGAAAATATCTTCCATATGTTTTTCCAGAAATTCAAACATTTCCTTATCTGCCATGCAGGCATGCTTGATTGTCTCTGCCATACCACTGGAGAGCTGCCGCTGTGGCAATGTCTTCCATGCAGCAATATCAAGATATACCTTCTCCGGCTGATTAAACAGCCCAATCAGATTCGTTGCCAATGGCGTATCTACTGCTGTCTTTCCTCCGACCGATGCATCTGCCGCCGCCAGAAGTGTCGTAGCATAATTAATAAATGGCACGCCTCTGCCATAGGTTCCTGCCAGAAATCCAGACAAATCCGTCACTACACCGCCGCCCACGGCAATGATGCAGCAGTCTCTCCGAAAGCCAGCCTCAAGCATAGCATCTTCGACCTCTTCTTTGGTTTTTCTGGTCTTACTGGTTTCTCCTGCTGCAAAGACAAACTCCTTTGCCTGATAACCTGCTTCCTGCAGCAGTTCTACAATGTGTTCTGCATAAAGTTCCTTTACAGTGCTATCAGTAATTACTGCAAATTTCTTAATCTTTCCAACCAAACCGTTTTTCAAATCTTCTATTAACCGGTTCTCAAGCTGGTAGCCTATCTCGATTTCGTAACTGTCATCAACTACCTTCTTCAATTCTACCTGAAATACACTCATGTTTTTCTCCGTTCTATCCTGTGTCTTGTAAATCTGCGCCTGTCACAGATTTTTATTTCGTTTATTATACTATTTTGCTCTTTTCTCTGCAACCACAGGAGCTCTAATCGAAAGAAATTCCCTGTTTGCGAAATTTCCTATTTCACGCCAGATGCTTCTCTATATATGCAAAATACGGCTTCTTATTTACCTTATCCTGATTTGCCACATACCAGTCATAAGCTTCTTTTAACCCATCCGCCAATGGCTTTGTTTCTTTCATAAGTGCAAGCTGTTTCCTGACATCCAGTGCATATTCATAATTATAAAAGCTGAAGTAATTGCGCTGTTCTTCCTCCGCTGGAACTTCCACAAACTCCGGCTGCTTTCCTGCCGCCTGATAGCACAGAGTTACCCAGTCACGAATGGATATGCTTTCTTTATTTCCAACATTGAAAATATGCTGCTTTGGATGTTTTTCCACCAGAATATCTATAAATCTGCATAAATCCTTCACATGGAAAAATTGCAGCTTCATGCCGCCTTCCTGCGGCAGATAAAATTTGCGGTTTTCCAGTGCACAGTCAAATACAAAGGCTTCCCGGTAAACATTATTCATTGGTCCATACAAATAAGGCGGTCTAAGAATGTATGCTTTCGGATATCTCTCCATCAGTGCTGCTTCAGCCGCTATTTTATTTGTTCCATATGCACCCCAGTGCACATTTTCTGCAAGCTGTATTTCTTCCGTAAATGGTGCCGGCGCATATTCCGGATATACGGCACTTGAACTTATAAGAACATAATCTTTGTAACTTTCCAATGCATTCAGCAAATCCTCCACATCTTCCCTGGTATATGCGGTATCAATTACCAGGTCAAAATGCAGTCCCTGCAGTGCATCACCGATTGCATGCCGGTCTGCCTGAATCAGTTTTACAGCCGCCGACTGCGGTTTGGTGTTTCGATTTAACACATAAACCTCATCACCTTTTGCCACATAATGCTCTGCAATAAACCGACTCACAAATACAGTGCCACCAGTTACCAAGATTTTTCTCATACTTGTCCTCCTTGTGCATGGGTTTCTATGAAATTTTTATTATTCCCGCTCTATTGTTAAAACCATACATTCTTTAGATTCGGTAAATCCGCAGGCATGATACAAGGCTCTGCCACTCTCCGTTGTATCCAGAATCAGTTCTGTCACGCCACGCAATTTGGCTTCATTTATCAGAAGTTCCATCATATGGTGGGCAATCCCCTGTCCACGATAGTCCTTCTTTGTATATACATTCATAATATGTCCACGTTTTCCGGTAGGATGGGTAAATGTCGGCATGACCTCAATATAGCTGACCGACGCACAGCCAACTACTTTTCTTCCATCCATTGCCAGAATTGTCGTCTGATTGCCATCTTCAAAATACAATCTGCTGCTGTCGACCAGATTATCCGGAAATGTATCATCCTCTGACAAATCATTTACTTCCCGAAGCATCTCCAGCCGGGTACTCATCAGATTCTCCATATCTCTTCGTGACGCATTCATATATGTTATCATAATCATTCCTCCAGGTCGCATTTTTTCTGTCTTCTTCGTACAGCAGTATCATATCACAGAACGGAGGAAATAATACTTAATTTTTTATGATTCTTTGATTTCCATATAAAATGTCACATTCTTACAATCATATCCTACGAACTTCAGTCGATTTTTTCCCTCTTTCAACTGAATAGAATAGGTAGTCAGTTCATTCACTTCAGAATCCGGCGTACATTCCACCACCGTTGACACATTTCCATCCTCATCAATCTGCACCAGCTTTGCTTTTCCTTCATCCAGCGTAAACACAAGCGTTATATCTACCCACGTCGCGCTGCTGCAATTCGCTTCCCAGAGTGTCTCCCTGCCATCAAATTTTCCAACGGTGTATGTCACATTATTTCCATAATTATTCAATACACTATTTGTTTTAGCATACCGGTCCCCACCCTCTGCTATCTGAATATCTGAATCGTACTGCTCTTTTGCAAATTTATTATTACAGCCAGTAAGCAATAGCCCCATAACTAAAATACATACTATGCCAAATCTTTTCATTTTCCCTGCAATCTTGTTTTTCATTCTATTTTTAATCTTCCTTTTCATTTACACTTCCTTTGCGTTCTCTCTTCTTTTCCGTTCACTCTTCCTCTTCATTCACTCTTCTCTATCACCGATTGCATGAACAACGCAGGCAAATCCCGCAACCATCGAAAATAAAATAGCTCCTCCCATTGAATTGTCCAAAAAAGCCCCCATAAAGAAACCTACAATTCCCGCAAGTACCATAATACAAACTGCATCCACTGCTTTAAATTTTCTCATAAAAATACCTCCGTTTTTTGCGCTCTTCTTGTTTTTAACTTCTATTTACCCACAACAATTTACATATCATATTATACTTATTATTGTTTCGCATGTATATAGCTTATCTTTAGCTTTCTTTTATGAATTACTTTTTGACTTTCTTTTTTTAATGAAATAAAGACGAAGGGATTCAAAAATGCTGTTAAAAATAGATGAACGCCAAAATATCAACTCCACGATGTTGTTTTGCCGAACACTTTTAAACGTTATTCCCATGTTTCTTTCCTCCATGTCATAATTTTTAATACAATAACTATTGAAACAAAAGCTGAGAAAAAGAAATGCTACAATTAAAAAATGCAGTCATTCCTTTTTCTCTATACATTTATTCTGTTGTTTCAACCTCTTCCTGCGGTGTCACATCATATAGCCATACATCTTTGATGTTTTGCTATTGGCCATACTTTTTTCAGTGCTTTTGCAAATC